>Ga0210057_1001965_pt1 | contig 30374 bp, 34 predicted proteins | sample CryGeyCG2114_010_2_FD_183968 | JGI IMG/M metagenome (GOLD analysis project Ga0210057, IMG submission 183968) | Groundwater microbial communities from aquifer - Crystal Geyser CG10_big_fil_rev_8/21/14_0.10 (SPAdes) (version 2) | ecosystem: Environmental > Aquatic > Deep subsurface > Groundwater ...
GTTGAGAGACGTTTGATGAAGAAGCTATTAAGAGATATAAAATAGAGGATTCTATTGGGGAATCGTCTAGTGGTAGGACGCTGGGTTTTGGTCCCAGAAACCGGGGTTCGAATCCCTGTTCCCCAGCCAAGTTGTGCTAGCACGAGGAGGTCAGCCAATATGAAGAAAAAGAGATTTATAATTGCAACGTCTTTAGTTTTCGTACTAGCGATAATCGGCTATGTGTTCTTCTTTATCAAAACTAGTGTCGCCCCCGAAAGTGGTAGCGAAAACACAATAGTCCCTGAGGAGGAAACATATTATGTCCCGGACGAGGCAAAAGATATGATAAGCATAGAATTTCCTAAAGCAGGAGCTCTGATAACGTCGCCTCTGTCTATTACTGGCAAAGCAAGAGGGTATTGGTTTTTTGAGGCCACAGCGCCGATGGTTCTGGTAAATTGGGACGGATTAATAATCGCCGAGGGGTATATACAAGCAGAAGGAGAATGGATGACAGAAGAATTTGTGCCCTTCAAGGGCGTTCTCGAGTTTGAGAAACCCGATTATGGAGATAGGGGGGCTCTCATTTTAAGAAGAGATAATCCCTCCGACTTGCGTCGAAATGATGCAGCGATAGAGATACCGATTAAGTTTAATTAGATTTTAGATTTTCTATAATAGCTATTTCTAACGGCACCAGCGTAAAAGGAGAATAACGCATTTGGGAATATCCTCTAATTAAGGACTTTATTAAATCAATAACTTTGGTTGGGTCTTTAATAGAATCGGCGTGTTTTTTAATTGACTCGACTTCATTGATTGTAAATTCGCGCTCATAATATTCACCCAATTTCGAATCGAATTTATAAGCAAGGATTCTGCGTAAGTAGTGAATTAGATCTTTTGTTAATTGAACTAAGTTGAACCCCGCTTCATTAATATCCGCCAAATACTCTAATGTTTTCTCTAAGTCCTGTGCCAATATTAAACCAGCCAAAGCATCTGTGCGTATAAAACCGACTTTGCCCAGAATTCTCTCAACGGACTCCAAGTCCATCGCTTCACCCATATTAATGACTTGTTCTAAAAGGGACTCGGCGTCTCTGAAACTTCCTTCAGAAGATGTTGCAATCAACTCTAGGGCATCGGGAGCAATTTTAATACCCTCTGTTTTGACTATCATTTCTAATTTCTGGAGAATCGATTGAATAGGTAAGCGACGAAAATGAAACCTTTGAGTGCGCGAGCTAATTGTTAAAGGAACCTTATCTTCTTCCGTGGTCGCCAATATAAAGATAGCGTGGGAAGGCGGTTCTTCGAGTGTCTTTAAAAGAGCATCAAAAGCGTTTTTACTTAAACGATGCACTTCGTCAATGATAAAGATCTTGTATTTATATGAAGTGGGGGAGAGACGGATACCTTCTTTTAGTTCTCGAATATCATCAACGCCAGTATTAGAAGCGGCGTCCAGCTCAATTACATCCAAGGCAAAACCGCTATCTATCTCTTTGCACGGACGACACTTATTGCAGGGCTCACCCTTTTTCTTGAATATCTCATCACTAACTCTGGTTTCGCAATTAGCAATTTTTGCCAAAAGACGAGCAGCAGTTGTCTTGCCAGTTCCTCTTGGTCCATGAAAAAGATAAGCGTGGCTAATCTTGTCCATCTTAGCGGCATTAGTCAAAATCTCTACCACCAGCTCTTGACCGAGGAGATCAGCAAATGTTCTGGGTCTGTATTTTCTATAGATTGCTAAGGCCATACTCTACGTTTTCATTATAAGTGTTGTTGCCTTAGAATAAAGAACGTTAATCGCATAAGCTATGGATACAGAAACACCGATTGGATATCAACTTGAGATAGGGAATTTTAAAGGCCCTTTGGATAAACTCCTAGGACTAATAGATGAAAGGCAAATGGAAATTACTCGGCTTAATCTAGCCGAAGTAACTGCTGACTTTCTTTTATATTTAGAGAAGCTAGAAAAAGTAGACCACAGAGAGTTGGCTAATTTTGTGGTAGTCGGAGCGCATCTAGTTTTAATCAAATCACACGCTCTTTTGCCCCACTTGGAATTAAGCGTGGAAGAAGAGCAAGATATTGCTGAACTTGAGAAACGACTAAAGTTGTATAAAGAATTTCATCAAGTCGAAAATGAAATTGAAGCAAGGTGGAACAAACAGATGGCATTCACTAGACCATTCTTGGCTAGCGCACCAAACGGGTTTTATTTGAGCGAAAAAGTAATACCCGTAGATCTTCAAAGATACTTTGAAAAATTGGTTCAAGTAGTCGAGAGTTTAAAAAAGCTAGAAACGGAAGAGGTCAAAATCATCAATTTAGAAGAAAAGATTGATGAACTGATGGTACGCATTAGTAGTATTGTCAAAACTAACTTCAGCAACTTAAGCGATAAGCGAGATAAGCCAGAGATAGTGGTGCTTTTTTTAGCGCTTTTGCATCTATTAAAAGATAATCGGGTTAATATTATTCAGGAACAAACATTCGGCGACATAAATATCTCTCTAAAAAATGGATAAAAAAACGCTTAAGGCACAACTAGAAGCCCTCTTGTTCCTACATGGTGAACCGATGTCTATTTCTCAAATAGCAAAAATACTTAAAACAGATCAGGCAAAACTCAAAAAAGCGTTAGGAGAGATGAAAGATGCTCTCAAAAACGAAGACAGGGGACTTAGTATTGTGTTACATGATGAAAAGGTTCAATTAACAACATCGCCAGAATTATCTTCGCTTTTAGAACATTTAACTAAAGAGGAGTTAGACACAAAGCTTACTCCCGCCAATTTAGAGACCCTTTCAATTATTGCTTATCTGGGTCCATGCTCAAGGGCGCTTATAGAGCATATCCGTGGAGTAAATTCGTCTTTTATATTGAGGAGCTTGACGATTAGAGGGTTAATTGAAAGATCGCCAGACCCGGAACGCAGTAATGCTTATATATATCAACCTACGTTTGAATTTTTGAATCACATGGGTATCTCTACTCAAGATGATTTGCCTAAATATGAAAAGTATAGGGATATAGTAAAATCTTTCTTCGAAGAAAATGGACAAGCCCATAGCGACAATTAGTATCTTACTAGCGTTCTTGGTGGGAGCGTCTCTTGGTATGCGTTATTTTGGCGAAGAGCCAATTCTAGTATCTGAAAAAACCCCAGAAGAAGAGAATATTAATTTTGAATCTGTTCTAATTGGCGAGATACCGTCCCCGGGCAGTGGTGCTTCGATAGCAGGAGATACAGAGCCACAGACGGCTGTGGCAGCTGGAGCATACACGCTTTCGGGCAAGAACATTTTAGGTTGGAATCTTCAAAAACGTTGGCCTATTGCCTCAATAACAAAATTGATGAGTGCTCATATAGCCAGTTTGGTTATGGATAAGGCCGAAGTAGTTACAATCAGCCAAACGGCAGTTGATACAATAGGGGATTCGGGCGGGCTTAGAGTGGGAGAGGCCTTTCAGGTAATGGACTTACTCAAGGCAATGCTCTTGGTCTCCAGTAACGATGCGGCCGCAGCCATAGCAGAACACTACGGAAATGAAGAGTTTATAACATTGATGAACCAGACAGCAGAAGAGGTGGGTATGGGTAATACTCGTTTTGTGGAACCAACTGGACTATCTCCGCAAAACCAATCTACGGTGGAAGATTTAGTTAGGTTCGCGAATTATATCTGGCAAAACGACAGACAACTTTTAGAAATTAGTAGACGTTCCACAGATTATATAGTTGACATAAACACCGGCCTAACTAGACAATTAGTAAGCATTAATGCTTTTGCTGGGAGGGCAGATTTTCTAGGAGGAAAAACTGGCAGCATTCCTGCTTCAGACGACAATCTTTTATCTGTCTTTTCTGTACCCGATAGAAAAGAACCGGTAGTCGTTGTGGTCTTTGGAAGCCAAGATAGATTTGGCGAAACAGCAAAAATCTTATCAGACCTATGATATTAGAAGCAGTAAGAATAGTGGCAATATTAATTACTTCTTTTGTTTTGGCGCTAACCTTAACCCCGTTTATCACACGCCTTTTAAAAAAAGCACATGCAGGCAAACAAATAAGAGTGTCTAGCGACACTCCTATTTTTTCCAGTTTACACAAAAAGAAAGAGGGGACCCTTACTATGGGAGGAATCATTATTTGGTTAACCCTTCTTATCCTAACTGGAAGCGTTTTGATTCTAGATAATCTTTTTGATGGATTTTGGGGATACCTTAATTTCGTGGATCGCGCTCAAACCTATCTACCCCTAGCGGCTTTCTTCATAGCTGCAGCCCTGGGGCTTTTTGATGACTTGATGGGAATTATGCGGGTAGGAGATAAGGGAGGCGGTATGAGGGTTTCGCACAAAATGACAATCTATTTATTTCTGGCTGTTATCGGCGCTTGGTGGTTTTACTCACCGCGTATTCTAGATTGGCAAATCATTCACGTCCCTTTCCTTGGTAACTTTGAAATTGGTTTTTGGTATGTGCCTATATTTATATTTGTAATTTTAGCGAGTGCTTTTTCGGCTAATGAGACAGATGGCCTAGATGGGCTCTGGGGAGGAGTTTCGCTCTTTATATTTACTGCCTTTTTGGTGGTCTCGTTCGCCCTTGGTAGATACGATTTGGCAGCTATGATAGGAGCTATTCTGGGGGCTTTATTGGCATTCCTTTGGTTTAATATCTATCCGGCTAGATTTTTTATGGGAGATACCGGAGCTATGGCCCTCGGCATCACTATGGGCGTAATAGCTATGCTAACCAACACCGTCTTTTTATTGCCCATCTTCGCCGTGGTGCCTGTTATAGAATCCGGTTCGGTAATTATTCAAACTTTGTATAAGAAATTTAGGAAACAAAAACTTTTCCTCTCAACGCCTATCCATCATCATTTTGAAGCATCTGGATGGCCCGAGAGCCAGGTGACGATGAGATTTTGGATAATATCAGTTATTGGCGTAGGTTTAGGACTGGCGCTTTTCTTCTTAGACAGATTATTTTTGTAATTAACAAGTAAATTCCTTTCTATCCTGCCCCTCGGGGTTTATAATTCATATCAATGAGCTTACTTATCAAGGGTGTTCAAGTCATTGATGGTACTGGCAAAGAGCCGTACAAAGCAGATGTTTTAGTCCAAGGGGGGCTTATTTCTTCTATAGGGAATCTCAAAGAGAGGGGAGCCGGAAAAATCATAGAAGGTCTTGGCAATTATTTAGTCCCTGGTTTTATAGATATCCAATCTCACTCAGATCATTACTTAAGTATTTTTTCTAATCCCAAACAGGAGGTTTATTTAAAACAGGGCGTTACTACTATTCTAGGTGGAGTTGACGGATCTTCTTTAGCTCCACTACTCTATGGCTCTTTAGATTCAATAAATATGTGGTCCGATATAAGCGAAGTAAATGTTAACTGGCATACAACACAAGAGTTTTTATATGAAATGGAGAGCAGGAGATTGGGAATCAATTATGGAACTTTTGCCGGACATTCAACCATTAGAAGAGAGCTTGTTGGTGATAGAAAAAATCTTGAGAAAAAAGAAACGGATGTTTTGGGTCGTTTGGTTAGTGAGGCAATCAAGGGAGGGGCCTTTGGGGTTTCTGCAGATCTAGCTTCTGCATATGGCAATCCTATTTCTTTGCGTGAAGCTAATGTGGTCGGCAATCAAATTGCAGACAAAGGTTCTGTTTATGTTGTCGGCTTAAGAGATATTCGAAAGGGTTTAATAAAATCCATGCAAGAAGTAATTAAACTTGCTGAATCTACGGGCGCAACAATTGTGATAGATAACCTAAGGCCAGTTAAGGGCTATATAAAAGAATTCAGGGAGGCGCTTTCTCTTTTAAAGGAATCGGCCACAAAATTAAATCTCTATTTTATTATTCAACCAAGTGAGATTAGTGAAGTTCCAATCTATTCTTTCCTACCCGATAAATTAAAGAGTAATAATCTGGGTGTAATGTTGGCGAAAGTTAGGGACTCGAAAAATGGGGAAATTATCAAAGAAGCTCTCAAAGAAGTGGACTTTAGAAATATGCAAGTAGCCAGTGCTCCTCATCATCACTTCCTAGTTGGAAAAACCATTAAACAAATAGCTGAGAATTGGGATATAAACTACATAGAAGCTATGCAAAGGTTAATGGAGGCAAGCGATTTGAAGGCAACTATCTTTTACGAAGATATAAACATATCCTCAATCAGGGGATATTTGGGCGAGGAGCGTGCTCTTGTCACGGCTAATGCCACCGGAGTATCGTCTGGGGGCAACTATATCGAGAACTTAACCACCAGTAACATCTTTCCCGACTACTTAAGGAGCGTAGTTAGGGAAGGACTTTTGTCTCTAGAGGGTGCTATTAAAAAATTAACCAGTATACCAGCCAAAATTTTTGGTATTGATAACAGAGGAATGATAGAGGAGGGGATGGTGGCCGATTTAGTGCTTTTGGGTAAAAGTAATTATGAAGTTAAACAAACCATTTTAGGTGGACGAATCTTTGGCGAGGACGAAATAAGGGGCGAAATTCTAAGGTATTACACCTAATCTAAAGTGAGAAAGGCCAAAAAAAGATTAGATTACCTTATTTTCTTCAGTTTCATAATCCTAGTTTTTGGTGTCGGTTTGGCGGCCCTAACATCTGCATCTTCTGATTTAGGGAAATCTTCTGAATTTAATGATCCATATCACTTCCTAAAAGATCAACTTCTATGGGGTGTAGGTGTTGGTTCGTTGGGCTTCATGGCAGGATATCTTATTAATTATCGGATTTATAAAAAACTTTCTCCGATTATTTTGATAGGAAGTGTAGTTTTACTACTTTTGCTTTTTACTCCATTGGGAGCTTCATCTGGAGGAGCTCAAAGATGGCTCTTAATAGGTCTATTTGCGATTCAACCCTCAGAGCTTTTAAAGCTAACGATGGTTTTATTTTTTGCCGCTTGGCTCTCTAAGCCCCACAGTACCCGTGAGCAAAGTATCCCAGATGGGTTAATTCCATTTTTATCTATACTTGGATTTATATCTTTAATCCTTTTGTTTCAAAACTCTACTAGCGCCGCTTTTATAATCGGTGTAACTATTTTAATTTTATATTTTGCATCTGGCGCACGACTATCATTCATTTTAGCCATCGTTCTTATAAGCATGACTATCTTTGCCAGTTTTATAGTGGCTACGCCCTATAGATACGAAAGAATCAAATCGTTTATGAATCCAACTGAAGATATTCAAGGTTCTGCCTACCAAATCAATCAGGCGCTCACAGTTATTGGGTCTGGCGGATGGACTGGAGTGGGATACGGTGGATCCAACGCCAAAAAATTCCTGCCCGAAAGAATGGGAGATTCTATCTTTGCTATTATTGCTGAAGAGGTCGGCTTCATAGGAGCAATGATGGTCATCTTTGTTTATTTACTTTTGATAATCGGAGGATTCATAGCCAGTAGGCATGTGCGAGACAAGTTCGGCAAGCTTATCTTAGTTGGCCTTTCAGCCGTTATAGGCACACAAACATTTGTGCACATTGCATCCGCCTCCGCCCTTATCCCAACTACTGGAGTGCCACTGCCATTTGTTAGTTATGGAAACTTTTCCCTAGTAGTTTTCATGACAATGGTCGGTATAATGCTTAATGTGCATAAAAACGCTTGAGACAGAACATGTCTAATAAAATAAAAAATTTTAGGGTGCTGGTAACTGGTGGTGGATCCGGTGGGCACATATACCCATTAGCGGCGGTAGTATCTGAAATACAAACCCTGTCAGCGAGTCAAGCATTTGATCTAGAAGTTCGCTATATCGGTACCTGTGGAGAATTTAAAGAATATCTGGAACAAAACAACATTAGAGTTCAAAAAATAGTTGGCAGTAAATTAAGGAGGTATTTCTCGCCAATGAACTTAATAGATGGGCCTAAGTTTGCTTGGAGTATTTTTCAAGCACTTTGGAAGGTTTATTGGTATATGCCGGATGTACTTTTCTCAAAAGGCGGTAATGGTTCTTTGCCGGTTGTTTTGGCGTCTCGTTTTTACAGAATACCCGTAGTTATTCATGAATCCGATGCAGTTCCGGGCATCAACAATCGTATCGCCTCAAAATTCGCCGACGTAATTACTGTTTCTTTTGGTAATGCTGCTGGTTATTTCAAGGGAAAGGAGTTAATTCACACCGGTGGACCAGTTAGGAAATATCTATTAACAGATGATACAACTCAAGGTCGAGCTAAGGGATACTACGGCTTTGATATAAATGAGCCGCTGGTTTTGGTATTGGGTGGCTCACAGGGTGCTACTCAAATCAATGATTTAGTTTTAGACACTATTGGAGACCTTCTCGGGTTCACTCAAATTCTTCACCAAACGGGTAAGAAAAATCACGAGGGTGTCATGTCTGAACTACATGTCGCCTTAAAAGATCTGCCTGAAACATACAAAGAAAGATATAAAGCTATAGATTACTTTGAGAAGGACTTACGCATCGCCCTCAAAGCAGCCGATTTAGTTATCTCTCGCGCCGGATCAGGTTTTATATTTGAAATAGCAGCTTTTGGCAGACCTTCTATATTGATACCTTTGCCAAAATCGGCCAACAACCATCAAGAAGCTAACGCCATAGAATATCAAAAGAGTGGCGCGGCCATGATTATAGAACCGGACAACCTCTTGCCCAATCTTTTTACAAGTAACATACAAAAGTTGATTCAGGACAGAGCAACTCTTGATAGGATGAATAAAGCAGCTGTTGGTTTCTACAAACCAGAAGCAGCTTCAAATTTGGCTAATATCGTCTTAAGATATAAGTAATGTCAAGCGACAAAAAAGTGAGAGTTAGGATTGCTCCCTCTCCCACGGGTCCGCTCCATATTGGTACCGCAAGAACGGCTCTCTTTAATTGGCTCTTCGCCAAAAAACACAAAGGCGAGTTTATCTTGCGAATAGAAGATACAGACAGCGAGCGATCTGACAAAAAGTTTGAAGAAGATATTGAAGAGGGCCTTAGGTGGTTGGGTTTAAATTGGGATGAGTTTTATCGTCAAAGCGAAAGAGGCGCTGTTTACGAAGAGTATTTAGCTAAACTCTTAGATTCAGAAAAGGCCTATTATTGTTTCTGCTCAAAAGACGAACTTGAGGAAAGACGTCAAGCAATGCTAGCTCAGGGATTAGCTCCTAAATACTCGGGTAGGTGTCGCGCTATCCCAGCAGAAGAAGCGCGCCAAAAAGCCGGAGGAGGGGAGCCATATGTTATTCGTCTAAAAGTTCCGGATACCAAGATTGAATTTAATGATCTTATAAGGGGTAAGATTGAATTTGATGGTTCTTTAATGGGAGATATGATTATTGCCCGCGAAAATGGAGAACCCCTTTATAATTTCACTGTGGCTGTTGATGATGCCTTATCAGAGATTACGCACATCATTCGAGGTGACGATCATATTTCCAATACGCCTCGTCAAATCTTTATTATCCAGGCGTTAGATTTTGAAATTCCGGAATATGCTCACCTGCCAATGATACTTAATCCGAACAAGAGCAAGATGTCTAAACGCTCAGATAATGTATCTTTGGAAAGTTATATTAAAAGCGGTTATTTAAAAGGTGCCGTTCTCAACTTTCTGGCTTTTATGGGTTGGCACCCCACAGATGACCGCGAAATTATGAACATTGAAGAATTAATAAAAGAATTTAGTTTAAAAAGAGTCCAAAAGGGTGGTGCTGTTTTCAGTGACGAGAAACTAGATTGGTTTAATAATAATCATATTAGAACGACAGATACCAAAGAATTATTAGAGCTTGCTAAAGATTTTGTACCCAAAAGTTGGAAACTAAACGAAGCCATGATCGAATCAATTAAAGGACGTATTAATCGTTTAGATGAACTCGAAGAAACACTTCGTTTCTATTTTGAATTACCCAACTACGAGGGGGCTCTCTTAAAGTGGCAAGAAATGAATTTTGGAGAAGTTGAGCTTAATCTCAACAAGATAAAAGATGTGCTTGATAATATGGATGAGAATTTAAAAAGGGATAAAGTCCAGAAGGCAATAATGGAAATCATCAATAATGGGAGTAGGGGAGAATATTTGTGGCCACTAAGAGTAGCGCTTTCTGGGCAAAAGAACTCGCCCGGACCTTTTGAGATTCTAGAGGCCTTAGGCAAAAAAGAATCCGTAAAAAGGGTAGATTTAGCTCTAGAAAAATTAGATATTCCAGAGACATACTAAAATGAGACCCCTTTATAAAACAAGTTTCATATTGTTGATTGCAACTCTCCTATTTTTAGGAGTAGGGGAGTCCGCCTTGGCTGAATCAAATAGCGATCTTCAAGCAGCCATAGAGGAAAAGCGCCAAGAGGTAGAGAAGCTCAACAAACAAATCAACCAAACCCAATCAACGATAACCAATCTACAGGGGCAGGGGAAAACACTAAGTGGAGCCATTAATCAGATAGATACAAACATTAAGCAGACCAGCTTGAACATACAAGCAAGTGAGGTCGGCATAGAAAAACTATCTTTAGAAATTGAGTCCTTGAGCTATGAAGCACAGGAAGTGAGAGAAAATGCAATCTCCAGAAAAGAAACGGTGGGTCAATTATTGCGTCGACTTCAAAGAAACGACGATCAATCATTTTTAGAATCCATTCTTGTAAGCAAATCGCTAGCAGAAGGGGTGTCGGAAATTAATGCTCTTAAAACACTTCAAGACACCCTAACTGGTGAGGTGAAAGAATTGGTTGAATTACATGGATCATTGAGAGATACCATTGTTGTGAGTGATCAAAAGAAATCACAGCTTGAGATTGAAACAGTTAATCTAGCAAATAGAAAAGAAATCCTGGATAGCCAGAAATCTCAAAAAGAGGACTTGTTAGTAAAAACGAAAAGTCAGGAGTTTGAATATCAGCGACTATTAACAACACTGGAGCAGGAGCAACAAAACCTGATGGACGAGATATCAGATATTGAAGCTCGGCTTAGTAAGGGGTTTGATCGCTCAAGCGTCCCTAGCCGTCAGCCCGGTATGTTAATTTGGCCCGTAACATCAGTTGGACAGAAAGCAGGGACTCTAACTCAACACTATGGAGAGACGGCTTATTCATCCAGATATTATAAAGGACGCCCCCATAACGGGACCGATATAGGAGCCCCAACCGGAACTGAAGTGCGAGCTGCCGCTAACGGCAAAGTTGTCCGAGTTGATTACAACGGACTTTATTACCAATACGGTAATTATGTTTTGATTGACCATCAAAATGGCTTAAGCACTCTTTATGCCCATCTTTCAAGAACAACCGTTTCAACAGGAGAGAGTGTTGGACAAGGCGATCTGATAGGATATGTGGGTAGTACTGGTTTTTCAACCGGACCGCACCTACATTTTGGACTATATGCAACGCCAAGTGGTGGATGGAAAACGGGTGGCACCAGAGAGAGTGGGGGATTGGTCTCAGTTCCACCAGCTAGTGGATTAGTTCCGATCGGGGTTACGCTTAATCCAGAACAGTATATGCTGTAATAATAAAAGGTCATCACACAATACATCTCTTCAATGAAGATTTTTAAATTAGTTTTCGCAATTGCAATCGCCTTGGTCTTTGTGGTCAGCACGCTTACAGTCATGTTTTCAGCTGGTAGTGTTTTGAACGCTGTTTTCAGCGCATATGTATTCGGGGTTGAAGATTGTTATTCCAATGGACCGGTTGTTGAACCAGTCCCCTTCGACGAAGTAGGGGATAAGACAGCAATAGATAACAAATGTGAGGTTAATCACAACCAAGCCAAACGAGAAGTCGCAGGAGGTTTGTCTATCTTGATTGTAGCCATTCCATTCGCCTACCTTTCATGGAAAGAAAGTCGTAAATTGTTGAAAGAAGAAAGGGGCTAGGGGTGATTCTATATCTGTCGTATAATAATGGTTTTACGACATATATATAAATCTAGATACCTAGGCCTATCCCCTAACATTAATACGAGAATCTTTAGAAAAGCCCGTATTTAAGGTCCAAAACTGGTTTCTAAGGCGTTTTTTAATCAATTATGTGGAATTACCTTAGTCCTGATAAATTCAAAGAACAGAACGGATATGAGATTAGCGGCATTTGGTACCCTAGGGTTACCTCTATTTTGAATATCAAGGCCAAACCGGCTCTTTATAGATACTACGCCGAACTAGATAGCTTCGAGCAGGCAGAGAAAGTGATGAATAAATCTGCTGATGAGGGAACTAGGGTCCATGAGGCCGTCGAAGCGATTTTGTTAGGGGAGTCCCCTATTTTTGATAAGGATATTAAGCCATCCGTAGATGCCTTTAAAAATTTTTTAGATATTCGTGATATTCAGGTTGATCCGGATGGAGTTGAGCGAAGAGTAATCAATCACAATGATAGGTATGCTGGCACCTTGGATGCTATGGCATTAATTGATGGGCGGTTTGGCATCATGGATATTAAAACTTCTCAAGGCATATATCGCGACTACAACCTTCAAACCGCCGCTTATTACCCTCCCCTACTCGAGGAATTCAGAAATCTTCAAACTCGTTGGATTTTGCGCATTGATCAAGATCAAAAATGTATGATCTGCGGAGCCAGTCGAAGGACTAAGGGGGGTAGAGAAAAAATCAGAGCTCCCTATCCTAGAAACGGGATTAATCACAAAATCTGTAATCATGAGTGGGGCGAAGTTGAAGGCATAGTTCAACTCAAAGAATTTCCCTACTGGCAGGACGACTATCAAGCATTTTTGGGGGCTAAGAAGCTTTGGGAGTGGGAGCACTCCCCCACTCTCAAAAGGATTGGGTATCTATAAAAATTTCCCTGTTCAAAATCACTACGATATTGAATCTATATCAATAATGATATAGGTTTTGAATAGTGCCGTGATGCGTGTAAGCGGTTCTCCTAAAGCCGGTGATGTCTGCTCTTGGGTGGACGATAGTCACCTTAGTCAGGACAAGTGGGTTCCTCCAAATCCGAGGCGATTTGGACTCGGCCTCACGCAATCGAGAATGGTTGCCAAACCTAGTGAACTCACTTGTCCTTGGCGAAATTCGTACTTCACAAGAAAGGGGGTGATGATTTATGGCAAGCGCGCCTCCGATCGAGGTTGGCGATTACAGCAAGCTTGTATTCATCACATCTGATGAAGAAGTTGGTAAGCGCCCCGTTGTTGTGGGCAAAGAAGCAATGGTTGTCATCATCGACTCCACGCTCCTTGCATCATTACTTCTTCAGACAGCCAAACTGGCAGAAGAGGTAATGGGAAACTCCGAAAAGGTTTGACAGCAAAGAATCCGCTAGAGATGGGAGCTTTATGCTCGTCGAACGATAGCCCTGAGCTAAGGCGGTAAACTGGCTCAAACCATCGACGACTCTTGTCAGAAAGGAACTCGAGTGTTCGAACCATAGCCCTGGGTCAAGGCGTTAAACTGACCCCATGCTACTAAGATGTGCATCTCAGCTGATGAGTCCAAAAGGACGAAAGCATGTATTCGTTTGACCATCAAAAATTTTTATAGTATAAAGTACTCAGTTCGTTAGACGCTTTTCTCGGACATTGAGCTACTAAATTTTGGTGGTTGAATACCCGAAAGAAGAATAAAAAGGAGGTGGCACATGAGGTGCCCAAAGTGCTCTTGCCGAATGAAGGTTTTGCGTGGCGGAAAAACAAAAAGGATGGTAGGCCTTGTCTGTCTTCCTTGCAAAACTTTTTATGGAGTTAAGAAGCGCAATTAACTTGACCCCCGACGCGGAGCTGCCCGGGGGCTTCGCTTTTATAACTATTTATATTTAAGCTGATTGGGTTATAATAAACGGGTAAAATTGAAGTTAATTATCTAAATGTTAAGAAAAATTCTTGTTTTTTTGCGTCATATTTTAATCAGATTCACCGTCTTTGTTAGGAAACCAAAGGGCCTCATTATTACCGGTCTAGGCGTGATTGCTTTTGGGTTCTTACTTTCTGCCACCCAAGGCAATCCTTTGGAACAATATGATATTGGAAAGGTTGTCCGTAAGGATGTAATCAGTATGGTAGACGTCACCGGTAGGATTGAACCGGCGGACCGAGTTAATATGGCACTAGAGAGAAGTGGCAAAGTAGCGCGTATTAATGTGGAAGTTGGTGACAAAGTTGCGCAGGGACAAATTCTATTGAGCGCTGCTAGTGCAGATTTATACGCGGACCTAGCTGAAGCGCAAGCTAATCTGGAAATAGAACGCCTAAACCTTCAGGAAACCAGTAAAACAAGCATAGTAGATATAGACAGCGCTAGGCAAGATTTAGAAAGCGAGATTTTAGATGCATACGTAGAGGCAGATAATGCAATTCGAAATAAGGCAGACCAACTTTTTTACGGTACGGATACTAGCAAAACATTTGGTGCACCAATTATTTCGGGTGGAGGAAATTCTCGTTTTAGTACAACTTTTGAAGAGGCCATGGATCTAAGTATGGAACGAAGAAAAATTACTAAAATATTAGATGGTTGGAGGGCTTCTAACTTAAATGTACAAAGCGCCGATATAAAAGAAGCTACTGATGTGGCGGAAAATAATCTCTTTATTATTAGAGATTTTCTAAACAATTTATCTTTCGTGATTAACAGCTACGACGCTGACTCTTCATCAGAAACGATAGTAGATGGTTACAGAACTGCTATTGCAACAGCTCGCTCTAGTATTAGTGGTGCTATTAGTTCTTTGCGTAGCGCCGAACAAGCATATCTTTCTGCCGAGGCCTCATCATCTTCAGAACAAGAAGGTGTCCTCCAAAGCATTCTCCTTCAAGAACAAAGAGTAAATACGACCCAAGCCAGAGTTAATGCCATTTGGGCAGAAATCAACAAAACCTTAATCAAGGCGCCATTTAATGGAACGATTACTCGAATAGATGCCAAGGTGGGTGAGATAGTTTCTTCAAACAGCCCGGTGGTATCTATGATATCAGACGCAAAGTTTGAAATTGAAACATATATCCCCGAAGCCGATATTGCTGATATATCTCTCGACGATAAAGCCAGTATTACTCTAGATGCATATGACTCCAATACTATCTTTGGTGCCTACGTAAGTTTTATAGATCCAGCCGAAACAATCATTGAGGGCGTAGCTACATATAAAGTATTGCTTCAATTCGACGAAGAAGACGAAAGAGTTCTTCCGGGAATGACCGCCAATGTGGATATTATAACGGGCACCAGAGAAAATGTGCTTTCAATCCCCCAAAGAGCTGTTATAGATAAAGACGGCCGAAAACTCGTCAGGGTGGTTAGGGGTGAAGAGACAGAAGAAGTAGAGGTAGAAATTGGACTGAAAGGTTTTGACGGAGACGTAGAGGTCTTGCAAGGCCTTAATGAAGGGGACGAAATCGTCGTGTTTATCAGGGGTTAATCCCCTACTTCTATTGTGGATAAACTTATTGAAGCTAAGAACCTAAGCAGGGTCTACGCTACTGAGGGAGTTGAAACAGTTGCCCTTAAAGATGTTTCTCTCGATATAAACAAAGGAGAATTTGTGGCTATTATGGGACCCTCCGGCTCAGGCAAATCTACTCTACTTCATATTTTGGCTCTTTTAGACAAACCCACGAGCGGTTCGTATCTTTTTGACGGCAAGAGTATTGATGAATATTCGGAAGACGAAATGGCGAAAGTCAGGAATGAGAAAGCCGGTTTCGTTTTTCAGGCCTTTAATCTTTTACCGAGAACGACCGTCTTAGAAAATGTAGAGCTTCCCCTGCTCTACTCAGACAAAAAAGAGTCCGATTGGGAGGAGCTGGCTATGCGAGCCATCAAAATTGTAAATCTTGAACACCGCATAAAACATGAGTCGGCTCAACTATCTGGTGGTGAAAAACAAAGAGTGGCTATCGCCAGGGCTATGGTTAATGAACCAGAGATTCTCTTTGCGGATGAGCCGACGGGAAATCTAGATACAAAGGCGGGTAACGAATTGATGGAAATCATATCTAAACTGAATCAAGAGGGTCGAACTATTATTCTTATCACTCACGAAGAAGAGATTGCGGCTTTTGCTAATCGAATCATTAAGTTGCGAGATGGTCTCTTGGAGAGTGATGTGAAAAAAGGTAAATAGATATGTCTATAAGACATAGCTTTAGGATTGCCTACAGCGCCCTCAAAGTGAACAAATCGCGTTCTTTTTTAACTATTCTAGGAATCCTTATCGGCATCACTGCTATCATGATGATGATGGCCCTTGGGAGTGGTGCTGAAGATTTAATTATAGGCGAGATCAGTAGTTTTGGAGGTGAAACTATTGCGATTAATCCGGGCCAAGAACCAACAGGACCGACCGATGTCGCTGGAGCCCTTTTTGCGGATTCTTTAAAAGAACGAGAGGTCGATCTTCTAAGGCAAAAAAGTAATGTTCCTTACGCTAAAGAGGTGCAACCATTTGTGATGGTTCCCGGAAGCGCATCTTATGAGGGCGAAACATATACCCCTACGATTATGGGCGGATCAGCGGATTTCTTTGCTCGTAATTTTGGTATTCCTATTGAGAAAGGCGATGTTTTTACGGAAAGCGATATTAAGCAGAAAGAAAATGTTGCGGTATTGGGTCACAAGGTAAAAAAAGAATTATTTGGCGAATCTGATGCAATCGGTAAGTACATAAAAATCAAGGATACTAAATTCAAAGTAGTAGGGATATTTGTTGAGAAAGGAGTCGTTGCTTTTTTCAACATGGATGAATTAATCATCATTCCTCACACTAGCGCTCAATCGTATATTTTAGGGATAAATTATTATCATGAAATTGATGTAATAGCCGAAAACGCCGATGTAGTAGATCAGACAGCGGCTGATATAGAGAGAACTCTAAGAGAAGCACACGGCATTAACGACCCGGAGAAGGACGACTTCTACGTTACAACCATGCAAGGCGCCGCCGAACAAATTCAAACAGTAATTGCCACATTGACGGCTTTCCTGTCGTCTGTGGTCGCCATTGCTTTGGTAGTAGGAGGAGTGGGAGTGATGAATATCATGTTGGTCTCCGTGACAGAGAGAACTCGGGAGATAGGGTTGAGAAAGGCAGTCGGTGCCACCGAGAAAGAGATTAAACAACAGTTTCTCTTTGAGGCGATTCTTCTAACATTCATTGGTGGATTCATTGGGATTGTTCTAGGAGGAATCCTGTCTTTCTTGGTTGCTCTTGGATTAGCTCAGTTTGTGGCGTCAAACTGGAGTTTTTCATTCCCCTTCTCCGCAATTTTGTTGGGTATGGGAGTAACCACTTTGGTTGGAGTAATCTTTGGTCTCTATCCTGCCAAAAAAGCAGCCGAGAGAAGTCCTATAGATGCATTGAGATACGAGTAATATGAATATAAGACACGGTCTGAAAATCGCATATAAAGCCCTAAAAGTTAACAAAGTTCGTTCTTTCCTGACTATTCTGGGCGTCCTGATTGGTGTCACGGCTATTATGATGATGGTTTCTCTCGGGAGTGGGGCTGAGGACTTAATCTTGGGCGAGATTAGTGGCTTTGGCGGAGAAACAATTGTCGTCAGGCCGGGTAGACAACCAACCGGCCCTTCAGATATAGCAGATACCCTTTTTAACGACTCCTTAAAAGAAAGAGATGTGGAAATTTTAAGGCGTAAAAGTAATGTTCCTCATGCCGAGAAAATAGTGCCTTTTGTGGTAATTCCCAACAACGTTTCATATGAGGGAGATACTTACAAACCATTTATGTTGGGAGGTGATGTGAATTTCTTTGTTGATTTCTATGACGTTCCGCTTTTGGCTGGCGACACTTTTACAGAAACCGATGCAAGGCAGTTAGAAAAGGTTGCCGTTATCGGCGACAAAGTAAAAAAGGAGCTTTTTGGCGAATCTGATGCCGTTGGCAAATATATTCAAATCAAGGACTATAAATTCAGAATTATTGGAGTTCTGGCGAAAAGAGGTCAGGTAGCGGTCTTTGATATAGACAACTTAGTTGTTGTTCCCCACACCACCGCTCAAAAATATATTTTGGGCATAGATTATTTTCATGAATTCATCGCCATGGCGGACGACGTCAGTATGGTTGATAGAACTATCGCTGATATAGAAATAACTCTAAGAGAGTCGCACAAAATTGATAACTCAGAAAAGGATGATTTTTTTGTGGTATCTCTATCCGGCGCCGCCGAACAAATTCAAACAGTAATTGCCACATTGACGGCTTTCCTGTCGTCTGTGGTCGCCATTGCTTTGGTAGTAGGAGGAGTGGGAGTGATGAATATCATGTTGGTCTCCGTGACAGAGAGAACTCGGGAGATAGGGTTGAGAAAGGCAGTCGGTGCCACCGAGAAAGAGATTAAACAACAGTTTCTCTTTGAGGCGATTCTTCTAACATTCATTGGTGGATTCATTGGGATTGTTCTAGGAGGAATCCTGTCTTTCTTGGTTGCTCTTGGATTAGCTCAGTTTGTGGCGTCAAACTGGAGTTTTTCATTCCCCTTCTCCGCAATTTTGTTGGGTATGGGAGTAACCACTTTGGTTGGAGTAATCTTTGGTCTCTATCCTGCCAAAAAAGCAGCCGAGAGAAGTCCTATAGATGCATTGAGATACGAGTAAGTTTTGTTATTCAAAAACGTAAGAACCGAGGTTCTTACGTTGGGACGCCACACTGGCTGTGTGGTCCCGAACCTCGGTTCGGATTGTGGGGTTGGGGATGACCTAGGTAGTCGGAGCAACCAGTTCATCGAAACCGATTCCTCCCTTGATGAACTCGTAAAGCATCTTTGCATCCTCACCTAGGGTTAGGATGAATTGATGGTCGGACCACTCAACACAATCTCTGAAAACGACATGAACATAGTCGTCTCCACCGAGTCGTTCTCGGAAATAGAGATTGACCTCCTGACCTCCTATTTGGTAGATGGCACTCTCTGAGGTGGGCGCATCGATGGATTTCCCTTCGATAAATCTTGCCTGCCCCCTAACTTCCCAATAGGCAAGAACAAATCGAATGTCGGCCATTACTTCTTCGGAGACACTAAGGTCTATATCTCGAAATAGCACCCCCTACTCTCCCACGTTCTCTTGCCAGTTGACAATCTTGTCTGCCGCCTCGCAAACAACCCGAAAGAAATCGCCGTTTCCCTGAATTCTGAGCTCATAACAAAGCCCGTCATCAATGGGGAACTTGCTGAAAGTCGCAAGACCAGTTCCATCTGGAAAACGGCCCTGTGAATTCCCATTGCGAACTCTCTCGAAAATGATGCCCAAATCCTCTAGAGCCCCTTTGGCTCCTCCAGCCAACACTCCGTTGAGGACAAAACTTTTTTCCATCACACTCCCTTTCTTCCTACCCCCACTCTAAGGGCAGATTTTTAAGCACATATTTTATATATCCAAAAATCTGCCCTCAAGACATATCAAAGTACTTAGGGATATATTTATACTTATAAAATACGACTATATCAAGCTAGATAGATAATATGCACCCAAAGCAAACAAGAGCACGCTTTCAATAAAGGTCGCCCAAACAGTTAATTTAGGAGATGTCAAAACAATTTTCATTTGCCAAGCGGCAATAGTAAATATCAAAAACTCATCTAAAACATAAAAGAATATAAAGAGAGACAATAGGAAGAATTGCTCCACTCCCGAGACACCCATATCAGCCATAATGCCAGCAAAAGCAACGGGAATAACAGCTGAACATGGAAACTCTAAAACTGCTACTACGCCCGCAAACGCAATAACCGCTAATGCTAAATATAAGAGTCGGTTTGGTTTAGAGAAAACTTCTTCTGTTCTTTGCATAATTTTATTTACAAAAGAAGTCCCTGTTGCCTTACACGCCATTCCAATTCTTCGCATTCGTATAAATTCTTTGAAAAAATAGACGCCCCCAATAAATCCTAAAAGACCTATTAAAAGAGATAGGGTATTAAGATATTCTTGGAACACACTAAAAAGTTCGTACCAGAGCTGTATTAAGATTCCGTAAACAATGGCTGTGGTTATTAAGAAAAGTCCACCATAGAGCAATATTTTCTTTCTGGATTTAAACTGGAGAGTCAAACCAAGGATTAGAATAAGCGCACCCAATGAACACACATTAAAACCATCCAGTGTTCCCATGATAATGGCTAAAATTGGCAAGGAATAATCCCCTACATTAACATTGCCAAACAAAGGCAAGTTAAAAGTTTTCGATTCTCCTGACGTCGGTTCAGAAGACGGCTCGGATCCAACTGTAAATTGCGACTCTATACCACTCCTTATCCCTTGTCCTATGTCGCCACTAGCATCGTCGAAACCAACGAAATATTTACTTCCAACAAAAGTGATTGGCACGAAGACAAGCGCCTCTTCATCGGCATCATATTGACGTATAAAATCTTTTAATATTGATTCTGTCTTCCAATCGCTCTTGGAATATCTATTAATAATCAAATCGTTACCATATTCTCTCTGCAAATCATCTAAAAAGCCCTGCTCTCTTATGCAGTGTGGACAGGTCTCACTAAAGAAAAAATTGATTTCTGCTCCTTGGGCAGCATTAACTAAACTTAAAACCCCCGATGTGGAGATTAATGAAGATGCTATAAATAAGCCCAAAAATGTTTTCTTCATATCAACTTATTTTAATTGGAGTCGCTCATTTCCTCAAACGAATTGTTCAACTCAATGATAATGGGCGCCTTGTCCGATTCGCTTCCCATCAAATAACCCAAACCAAATGCAAGAAATACAGTTAAAAATATAAAAAGAGCGGTTAAAAACATTCTATTTTTCGTTAACCGTTGAATTGACATGGGGTCTTTTAGAATATATTCTACTCCAGTAGCTGGAAATGGTCATCCGCCTTTGCGCGAAGCTTCGGCGAGATGCTCATATTTATAGCTATTCATTCTATTTATAGACAAATATGGCACATACAAAAGCCGCTGGCTCAACAAAAAACTTAAGGGATTCACATTCAAAACGATTGGGTGTTAAAAGGCACGATGGGCAAACCGTAAAGGCGGGAGAGATTTTGGTTCGTCAGCGTGGCACTAAGTTCGTCCCAGGTAATGGTGTTAGAAAAGGTTCTGACGACACGCTCTATGCTGGCGTAGCTGGAGTAGTTAAATTTTTATCGAGAAACAAAGTCAAATTTGACGGCAATCGTCGTAGTATAAAAGTTGTTGAGGTTAAGGCAAGTCAATAAAAACAATTAATTTCCAACGGTATCGGGAAGCACCTCAATTTGGAAGGTGTTTTTTATTCCCCTTCCAACATCAATTTCCACTTCATGCACGCCCGTTTCTTTAATCGATTTTTCACTACTAATTTTAATTTTTAAATCTCCAAGTTCTGGATGAGTCGTTTTAAGGGCATCTAGTATCTCAACATCTCTAAGAGCAGCAAATATCTCTCCCCTACTCCCCACTCTAATCAAAACCTTTACCGGCTGGTTTTTGGTGGTCTTATGTATCTCTTGAAGAATGTTTTCTACTCGAGAGATTTCCTTTTTTTCACCTTCTTTTTGGGACTCTAATTTTTCTATAGAAGGTTGGGTCGCCGGTTTAGCCAAGCCGTTCGGTATTAAAAAATTCCGAGCATAACCCTCGGATACATTTTTAATATCATCTTTTCTACCTAAACCCCTAACGTCTCCTAAAAGGATTATTTTCATGGCTTACATTTCAGTTCTCAAAATATCAATTGCCTTTTCAAGCTGTGGATCTGTATTGTTTAACACATCTTCATCAGTAATGGGTACCACGAAGTTCGGCACCAAACCATTACCCTCAATTAAGGAACCGTCGGGTAAGAGCCAATGAGCAATAGTTACTTTCAAAGATGAACCATCGCTTAAATCTTCCAGTTTTTGGACAGTACCCTTACCAAAAGTAGTTTCTCCCACTAATTGGACACCGCGATGAAAACGTATTGCACCAGCCAAGATTTCAGATGCCGAAGCAGAACCCTCATTTACTAATATAACGACCGGTATTCCCTTAAGGACATCTATGCCATTTGCCCTAAACTCTTTGATACTTCCAGAAGTAAACTTTTCTGAAACGACTAATTTTCCATCCTCAATAAACCAGCCCGCCATATGAACACCTACATCCAAAAACCCTCCAGGGTTATTGCGTAAATCCAAAATTATTCCCTCAGGTTTTTTAAAAGCACTCTTCAATACTTCTCTACTGAAAAGATTGGGGAGCTGACGATTAAAACTGTAAATACTAACATGTGCGATTTCTCCTCCGTTCCCTATTCTCTCTATCTCTAACGTAGGAATCTCTATATCCTCTCTAACAATTGAGACGTCGAAATTCTCTGGTACTCCTTGTCTGCCAATAGTAAGAATAACCGTTGTTCCTGTTTCCCCTCTAATTTTTTTAGCGGCTTGCTCAACGGGCATTTCAGCAGAATATTCTCCGTCTATACGGATTATCTTATCTTCGGGTTGAAGGCCTGCTCTTTCGGCCGGGGTGTTCTTGAGTGGCGCAACAATTACTAAGAAGCCGTCACGGATGCCAATCTCCGCACCTATGCCACTAAAGGAGCCGTTTATATCTTCGTTGAATTTTTGCGAATCTTCAGGTGTAAAAAATACGGTGTTGGGGTCACCCAAAGAATCTGTTAATCCCTTAATGGCGCCGTATATCAAATCTAAGTCACTTAAAGAATCTATATCAGGATGGTCTGATTTAAGCTTGTCCCACGCCTCCCAAAAAATCGAAAAATCAGTATCTAACTCCGTCTCTTCCGGCTCTTCTGCATTAGATATGTTTTCGATAACAATATTCTTGGTTCTTACAAGCCCCTCTTTAAAACCAAGTTGATATGAACCGTATCCAACTATCCCTAAACTAATGCTAGTTAGCAAAACAAAAACCAGCGCCTTAAGAGCTGTTTTTGATATTTTCAGATTTATCTTTTTATTGACTTTGGACATCTAGTATCGTAATCAAATTTTAACCGCGGTATGGAATCAGGGCAAGGTTAATAATATGCTAAAAGGTATGGAATATGGAAATGATGAAAATTCATATTTTGACGAACTCAAAAAAAGAGCCGGAGAATCGCATGTTTATTCAGAACATCAAATGGTCGGTTTGATGCTGGCGGAGATTTTAGGCGATGATAAACACAAATCACTTTATATGAAGTTGGCTAAAGATTATGATGCAGATAGGTTGTTAAGGTTGGCGAAAGATATTGCCGATCGTCCTAACGTTGAAAACCGAGGCGCCTATTTCATGAAAATGCTCTACAATGGCAAAAATTTGGACAATAAATAATAAAGACGAGAAAAAACTTCTTCGTAGGAAGCTTAAAAGTTTTGACTTTTCGCAACATAGCTCTAAAGAGATTAACAAGCTTATTAAAGAAATGGATGATTCTATGCAAAAAGCGAATGGTATCGGTCTCTCTGCTAACCAAATAGGATTAGATATGAGAATTTTTGTGGCTCGTTGGGATAATAAATTCTTTGCCGTTTTCAATCCTAAAATAGAAAAACGCTCAAAAGAAAAAGAAACGATGGAAGAAGGGTGCCTTAGCATCCCAAAACAGTATGGCGAAGTAAGTCGTTCGGAGAATATTGTATTAATTGGACAAAATAAACAGGGTAAGAAAATTAAAATTAGGGCTTGGGGAATGCTCGCTACGATATTTCAACACGAGATAGACCATCTCAACGGAAAGCTCTTTACGGACAGAATGAAACGAGGCGTTAAATTAAGGGGTCTGGAATAATGCGTTACGTATTTTTAGGAAGTCCAGAATTCGCTACTAAGGTTTTGGATCAGCTCATAAATGCTGGCATCCCTCCAGTAGCTCTAGTTTGTAACCCCGATAGACCCGCAGGAAGAAAAAAAATCCTCACACCCCCTGCTACCAAAAAGCTAATTCAAGATAGGGGTTTAGATATCAAAATCTTTCAGCCAGAGAATAAGCAAGAATTGACGGCGCTATCCCCCACCCTGACAGCAATGGCGAATTTTGGAATCGTAGCAGCTTATGGACTAATTATTCCACGTGAATTTATAGAATCTTTCAAACAAGGAATTATTGGCGTACATCCATCTCTATTGCCCAAATATCGGGGAGCCTCTCCTATTCGTAGCGCCATACTGGCTGGTGAAGAAAGAACGGGCGTAAGTTTATTCATGTTAGACGAAAAAGTCGATCACGGGCCAATTTTAGCCCAAAAAGACCTATATATAGACAGTCAGCGTTACAATGAATTAGCTGACGAACTAGCTGTCTTGTCGGGTAATTTACTCGCAGAAATATTAACGGATTTTGATGAAGGTAAAATTGAACCAGTCGAACAAAATCACGAAAACGCAACCCTTACATCGAAGTTCACTACAGAAGATGCATATATCCCTTGGGACGATTTAAAAGATGCACAAGGGGGAGATCTAGTTAAGGCAAAAGATATATTTAAAAAAGTCAGGGCTTTTAATCCCGAACCGGGCGCTTTCACTTTTATAGATAATAAACGCATCAAACTACTTAGGGTAGAGATCGAAGAATCAAAATTAATTCTCAAACAAATCCAAAAGGAAGGCAAAAAACCAGAGGTAATATAGAGAACGCCTCTAGATAATTTGCCTAGAGGTTGCTATAGTTGACCAGCCATGCCTCACAAAGCATGTCGTTTTTTATTATGGAAATTAGAAACATCGCTATTGTCGCCCACGTTGATCACGGTAAGACAGCTATTACAGATGCCTTAATGCGTCAAACGGGGGCGACGACCAATGAATCCGTCAGTATGGACAGCAACGTTCTAGAAAAAGAGCGTGGTATTACGATTTACGCCAAAAATGCATCTATGTTTTATAAGGGCACTAAAATCAATATCGTTGATACGCCAGGACATGCGGACTTTGGTTCAGAAGTAGAGCGCGTCTTACGTTCAATTGATTCCGTTATTCTCGTCGTAGATGCCCAAGAAGGTCCTATGCCTCAAACAAGGTTTGTTTTGAAAAAATCGTTGGATATTGGTCTTCAGCCCCTAGTGGTATTGAACAAGATTGATAACCCCGCTTCTCGCCCAGCCGAAGTTATAGAGGAAGTGCTCGAACTATTTATGGACTTGGGCGCCAGTGACGACCAATTAAACTTCCACACAATCTATACCATTGGCAAAGACGGCATAGCTAAAAAAAATCTGAATGATGACTCAAAGGATATGATTCCCCTACTCGATTCTATATTGGAAAACGTCTCTCCTGCATTAGCAAAAAAAGACGAGACGTTACTCATGCAATCTTTTAATCTAGATTATGACAACTATCTCGGTCGTTTAGCTATTGCTCGTATATACGAAGGGACCGTTAAAGAAAAAGATAAGTTGTTTATCAAACGCGTGGATGGGGCAATACAGAAGGGAGTGGTAACAAAACTCTTCATTTTTGAAGGATTTACCCGAAAGGAAGTTAAGCAAGCCGAAGCGGGAGACATTGTTGTCATAGCTGGCTTCCCTGACGTCTATATCGGCGATACTTTAACCACAGACGAATCTGCAAATCTTTTGCCCCATATTGCCGTTGATGAACCGACCATATCTCTTGGCTTCATGGTTAACGACTCCCCTTTCTCAGGGCAAGAAGGAAAGTTTATAACTAATTCCCAATTAAAAGAACGTTTGAAAAAAGAATTGGAAGTGAACGTCGGACTTAAAATAGATTTTTCTAAAACAGATCAATACACCGTTTTCGGGCGAGGAGAGATGCACATTGCTATCTTGCTTGAGAATATGCGTCGCGAGGGTTACGAAATACAGGTATCCCAACCATATGTAATTTTAAAAGAAGATGAAGATGGCAGAACTCTTGAGCCATTTGAAGAATTAATTGTCGACGTGCCAGAATCTTTGTCGGGTGTCGTCATTGAGAAAATCGGAAAACGTAAAGGAATCATGACCAAGGTTAAAACGCACGGCACTCACTCAAGATTAACTTTTGAAATTCCGACACGTGGACTGCTCGGTCTTCGTTCAGAATTAATGGTTGATACACGAGGCGAAGGAATTATGGCGTCGCGCGTCATCGGCTTCAGGCCACATGTGGGAGATATCAAACGTCGTGAAGTCGGCTCAATGACTTCAATGGTAGACGGCAAAGCTCTTGGTTATTCACTCTATAACCTACAAGATCGTGGAACTCTCTATATTGGTCCAAATGTAAAAGTATACAAAGGTATGGTTATCGGAAATGTTAGTAAGGGGGCGGATATGGCTGTCAATCCAACTAAAGGAAAACAATTAACCAATATGCGCGCATCTGGTTCTGACGATGCTCTAAACCTTACACCCCCTACAAAACTTACATTAGAGCGTGGTCTAGAAATTATGGCCGACGACGAGTTGTTAGAAATCACTCCCAAGTCGGTCCGACTTAGGAAGAAAGTATTGAAATAATAAATTCTCTTAAGAGGACTTTAATTATTAATAACCAAATGGAGGAATCCGAACTCAGATTTTTGGTTGTATAATAAACACATGAAGATAGAATCATTTGGAGAGGCAGAGGTAGAAGAAGATGATTTGAGTGCTGAAGAAAACACCGATGAATCCTTGGTTGGAGAAACGGAACTTTCAGAAGAATCTTCTAAACAAGAGGATCTAATATTGTTGGTCGAAGAACTGGAAAAGATAATAGAAAAATCGAAGAATTCGAACGAGGAAGATATTAAAGAGCCCAAACAAGAACTTTCTATTCAAGAATACGAGGATATCGGCGATATTAGAATTGAGAGCTGGGGTGAAAAGAAAGCCCGGAAGAAACTTGTGGGAATATTACAAAGTTGGGACGGTGTTGATACCTCTATACTAGACAGTAAACACCTCGACGATTTAGTAGATCACTTAATAGAGCTTATCGCACGCGATCGCATGGAAGACATTGGTGAGTTAGGCGAAATTTCTGACATACCCGAAATAGAAGAGATGTGGTCTTCTGCAGAATTTTTAAGAGGCGTTATTAGGGCAACCACATCTATTACAAACGAAGATTTTATAAAAAAGAATAGTAAGGATAGTACCGCTAGTACAACTGGACAGGAAGATTTACCACGCGTGGCTAAATTATTAAGAAGAAAGTTGTTCAATATAGTTGGTCTATCTCGCAAAGAAACAAAGAGTATCTGGGACTCAATAAGCACTCGAATTAATTATGAAGACATACAAAAAACAGCGGACGAGATGACTCAATTAGTAAACAATACCCTAATGTCTATGGTGTATTTAGAAGAAAGAAGCCCAGGTTCAGTCAAAATATTACACACAAAGTACGGTATTCGGTTTTTTGGAAGATATCGTCCATCGCACTTAATAAGACAGGCGGAAGGTAAGCTTAAACAAGAGTCGCCAACAGTGATGTATACAGCGACAAATGACCATAATGGTGCCCTTGATAGGATGTGGGAATTATTCGACGCCTTGAGATTACCCAAACACACTATAGTGATAGAGGGGGCAAGCTTAATTGAAGTCGGGAGACGATTAGTTAGGTTAAGTAGAGAAAATGGACCAATAAAAGAGCTCGTCATTGCAGGCCATGGAAATTCCTATAGCGTATTATTGGGTACAGATGCATTTGAGAAAGCGCAAATAGAAAAATCTAAAGGTATTAAACGTTTAGTGGAAAGGGGCGTCTTCCAAGATAAACCATCAATTATTTTCTTTTCCTGTAATACAGGCATTACGGGAGGTATAGCTTCTAAATTTGATAAAGCTATTGGCGCTAACGCTAGGATACAAGCACCCGACATCGCACCGCTCGGTATCGACAGAAGAACTTATAGAGAGGGTAGAGTGAAATATCGTAAGAAAAGAATAGCGGCAAAGGGGATAAGCGGCAAACGAGATAAGTGGGAAACCGTAGATGCCGTAGAGTACTGACTTCTACTAAAAGTACTTTACTGCAGAAAAGACAATAGCTACTAAGAAGAAAAAGAAAATTAATTTCTCCGGATTTTCAAAGGGCCATTCCACAAGCCAGGTAATGGCGTTTTCTCTATAACTATTAATTAAATCCCCTATTAATTCCTTGAATTTAGCTTTCATATTTGTTCTATATAAAAAACGAAGGGGAACCTACCTCTTTCCCAAAAATTATATCAAATAAATAGAACGCTACAAGCAAGAATATCTCTTTGGGCTGAACACTCGTGTCTGGTACCCCCCGTAGTGAGACCCAGACAACGTTCTTTAAGTCCTTTTAGTATAGTTAAATAGGGCTTTTAGGTCAGGGGTTGTTCTAAAGAAGTAACGATTTTCGTCCTTTCGGACTCATCAGCATAAATACACATTTATGAAATCGTTCACCCAATCGCTCAGGTGAACGATTGGGTGTTGGTCGGTTTGGGCTACCCTAGCCCTGTCCCACCGAGAAATCGAACGTCGGATCACCGGTCAGGACCACCTGACCGTTCTGCCAGATCGCAGGTCCGGTAACCGCCAAGACGAACCCTTCCCAGTACTGGGCGTAGGCCTTGCCACTCGGGGCAGTACACACGACATAGGTGCCGGTTGTGTCGGCTGTGTAAACGCCGGTTGCCTCCAACTGTGGAATCACCGCTGAGTCCCTATAGCGCGGGTTGGCCATCTTCTCCGGGTTGGAGAGTTGGTAGGTCGCTGCTATGGGGAATCCAATCGATGCGCACGACGAGATCGGGTCGGCGATGCCCATGTTGAAGAAGAAGGTCGTGGTCTGTGTCGTGCGTGCCTGGGCCGTCTCGAGTTCGATCAGGTTCTGGCGCAACTGGCTCCACTCGAAGGTAGGGATGGGTTGTGTCTGGAGGAACCGGAGCAACTGGTCGTCGGCCACCGAGGCTTCTTGTTTGGACGCCTCGGTGCTTCCTTCGCAGGACGATGCCGTCAGTGCAAGCACTGCGAACAACGCCACGATTGGGACAAGCTTCTTGTTGAATTTCATTTCTCTCTCTTTCTCCCCTAGCTAAGGGGTGTATCCGCAGTATCTCTGTACAGCATCACTTACCGGTGCCGTCACGCCGCCGGAGATTGAGGATGCGACGTTGCACAACTGCGTGACCATTGCAGCCCGCTGTCCATTCAACGTCGCTTTCTGATCATCCGTCATCGTCGGATTCGTCAACTGGACATCAACCGCCTCGATCTGGGCTGCCTGACGCAACACCTCATCCCGAGCGGTTTCCTGCACCTCGTACTGATCGCGGCGGATCTCCGCTTCGCGGTTCACCACATCTCTGTTGAGCCACCAGATTCCGATGTAGGCGCCAAAAATGACGGCTATGACGGTAACGATGGTGATGACAATCTGAAAGGCACTTCGAGTCCTGTTCACGGCTTCCTTCCTTCCTCTTGCTTGGGTGTTCTTGGGTAGAACAAATATTGACCAAGAAGGGATAAATAATTCCCAAGTTTTAAGAACTATTTATCCCCTCTCGGGTGTTTTATAAAGAACTTTCAAAACTACGTATTTATTAACACGATTATAAATAGATGTCAATATGTAACTGTGCTGATGTTAAGTTCCAGCTCTAGGTCCTAAGGGTAGTTACATAAGACGACGTTAGAACTAGCCCTTCTCCCCCCTTAGAATAATTCTTTGGTCGAAACCACCTCGCTCCCTTCTTTTTTTAATCCTAACTTCTTCCACTTCAACATAATCAGGTAACTGTTTTAAGGCCTCAATAACTTCCAGGACATCAGCCAACTCCTCTGGAGTTTCTACTTCAAGAAATTCATCACTTTCCTCTTTAAACTTTTTGAGTAACTCAATACGATATTCTTCATCGGTAGCTATTCGTCTCTCATAGGGCATACCCTTCGCATCCAAAATCTCAGGAATTTTATCTCTCACCAGTTTGTTATATTTCTTTCCCATTAATCTCAGTATAACAAGAATTTATAACTGGGATATGGAAATCGAACCTACTGTTCGAAAACTCTCCACTCAAAATCTTTCAAAACAACTAGCTCTAAATCATCTGGGTATTTAGCCATTTCTTTAACCGCCTCTTCTCTTGAGTTATATTCATCGCTCTGATAGTGACAAATGATGCGGATTGGTAAAATCCCGAGTCCCTTTGCAATGCGGTCATACGTTGCTGAGTGATAATAGGCAGAAAACATATAAGCTCCAGCTGAAGAGCCTCCAACCACTTTCCCATCTAAAAGTTCCTCAAAATTTGGTATCTCTTTTGCGATTTCTAAAAGGATTTTTGTTTCTCCTCCACGGAAATAAATCACATCGGCGTTCTTGAGTTGCTCAATAAATTTGTCTCTCTCCGCTAGAGTGAAATTCACACTCTTGGGTTCAGCCCCTTCAATCATCCAACTTTTTATTCTTTCTACCTCTTCTGTTGGATCCTTATCGTAAGCAAAGTATACGAGGAGAACGCTGCCCTGAT
>Ga0210057_1001966_pt1 | contig 30373 bp, 25 predicted proteins | sample CryGeyCG2114_010_2_FD_183968 | JGI IMG/M metagenome (GOLD analysis project Ga0210057, IMG submission 183968) | Groundwater microbial communities from aquifer - Crystal Geyser CG10_big_fil_rev_8/21/14_0.10 (SPAdes) (version 2) | ecosystem: Environmental > Aquatic > Deep subsurface > Groundwater ...
TACACTGAGGACATATTTTACGGTACTTTTTTTAAAACTTTTCTATTCATGAAAAAAGTTTACGATCTTTTACTGTTATTACAACTTAAAGGATTGTTTTTATACACATGAAATGTCTATTAAACCAAGATATACAAAAACCAAAGCCAAAAAAATCTTTATTTAAGATTTTTTTTATAACATTTCTATTGTTCTTCATATTAACAGGAGGTTTGTCTTCAGCAGCTATGCTAGTTGCCTACAAAAAAATAGATATTGGTAACCCCGAATTACAAAAAAAAATTGAGTACACAGTTTTAAGCATCCCCTTTTTACCAAAAACACCAGAATACGTTTTAGGAAAGTCTGTTAAAGCACATAAAAATATAACTACAGCATATATAAACGCCTCTTTTGCGGCAGAATCCCCCTATATTGGAGGCCTAGGTATAGTTAGCGGTAATAAACTAGATTTTCTGGTAGAGGGGCCCATAGATTATTCAAACCCTAAAAACCCTAAATCGTCACTTACCATAAAATTAGGAAATGATTTCGACTCAAACACTATGTTTTTAGACAATGTCTTTTATTTTAAGTTAAACAAGGTACCCTCGGTAGTTTCTGTATTTACGGGTATAAAACCCTCAGTTATGCAAAGTAAAATATATAACAAATGGGTTTCTTATGATTTAAGCCCCCTAGAAACAAACGCCAGGGATATGCTAGATAAAGAAACTACTCAAAAAGAAGATGATTTAAGTAAAGCGTATAGCGAAGTTATAGATAAAGTTTTAAGCGAAAACTTAGTACCTAGTTTAAAAATGAGTGAGGATTTTTTGGATAGTCAAAAAGAATATAAAATAAATTTAAATTTAAATAAAGAGCAAATAGACACCCTGCAAAAAAATGTGTTAGCGGATTTATCAAACAAAGGTTATCCCCAAAATAATTACACTACACAACCTTTTGATAAAATGGATTTGACTATATGGATAAATAAAACAACATACTACTTAAAAAGAGTAAGTATAAACACAGAAATAAACTTAGATAACCAATATACTCCAACAGGTGTTTTGGGATTTAGTACTACAAAGTACCTAGAAAATATTCCAGAATCAAAAAACAGCACCATAAAACTTGCTTTTGTAATTGATTTATCTAAAGTAGGAGAATCACAAAACATTGTTAAACCAGAAGACTCTCAAGAATTTGACTCCTTTTTGGAAACAATAATGAATGAGTCTTCCCTATTTTTAGGAAACACAACAAATTTAAATACTAGTTCAAAAATTGTAGAAAATATAGCACTTGCAGGCAATTTATATTATGGAGAAAATTCAAAATATCCTGAAAAAGTAGAAGACCTATATGAATATATGGCTCCTCTTTCAATGAACGAAGGAGTAAATATTAAAAACACAAATGCATATTCTATGGTTACTTACACAACTAAAAAAGATATGTACCAAGAAAATAATAAATACTACTATACCATTTTATCTACAAAGGGAGTGAAAGATTCTGGAAAATACTATACAGAACAAGAACTTAAAGCGTTGGTGGGGACAGCAGATTTTGATAACACCTTAAAAATATCGGAGCAAAAGCAGCCAAATTTATTAGATCAATAAAGTAATACTAAAATACATATTTACATACTCTAATTATAATAGACCAATGTTTTAAATTGTTAAACAAGGATCTAAATAGTTATCCACAAAATATTAACAGCCACAAACACACGTAATATATAGCGACATATGGGAATAAAAACAAGCACTAAAATAATTAAAATACTAATACCTCTGATTCTTTTAATCTTAGCCTTTATAATTGACGATACCAAACAAGAAAAATATTACTTAAATGTACTAGGCACAGAAATCCAAAAAGAATACAACCAAACTAACATAGCTAAAACAGAGACCAAGGTATGGGTAAGCGAGGTAATAGATGGAGATACTATAAAAGTACTTGCAAATAATAAAGAAGAAACCATTAGACTAATAGGAATTAATACGCCAGAACTAAATTTAAAAGGATGTTATGCCCAAAAAGCAAAAGAATGGCTTTCAGAAAAGGTGTTAAATAAAGAAGTTACATTAATAACAGATACTTCCCAAGGAGACGGGGATAAGTATGAAAGATTACTTAGATATGTTTTTTTAGAAGATATTAATATAAACGAACAAATTATTAAAAATGGTTTTGCAAAGGAATATAAATATAAGACGGATTATATATACAGGAAGGACTTCATAAACGCAGAAGAAGAGGCAATAAAAAATAACATGGGTTTATGGAAAGACTGTGAAATGTAACATGCTAAATATTTTTAAGAGCTTCATACGCTAAAGCAAAACACCAAACAGTAGAAACACCGGCCCTTTTTAAGGTTTTAGTTCCTTCAAGTAAAGTGGAACCTGTAGTTAAAACATCATCAATTAAAAGTATGTTTTTTGGTAAAGATCCAGGTACCACATTATACGTATTCACAACGGCTTTTTTTCTTTGATCTTTTGACAAACCGGTTAGCGACTCGGTACACTTTGTTTTTATTAGTGTTTCTTTAAAAGGTATTTGTAAATAACCAGATAAGCTTTGTCCCATTAAAGAGGGTAAGTTAAAACCTCTTTTTTTGTATCGCTTCTTATCCCCAGGAATAGCGCTTATTACAAAATCATCTAGCAAATGTAAGTTAAATTGTTCCTTATATACTAAAAGATATTTAAGTAAATCTAAAACCAAAGAATACTCTTTTTTAGAGTACTTGCTTTTAATAATTGAACTTCTAACAATACCCGAATAAAAAAAGGGGGTTATAAGTTTTTCAGGACGGTACCTAGTGTAACACTTATAATGCGTGCTTCCCTCAATAGAAACATTTTGACAGAAAATACAAAAGGGATCATAAATAAAAAATATATTATTTAAACAATCCTCACAAATGTAGTCTTTCAGCAAAAAATTCCCACAAAAAGGACAACTACTAGGATTTATTAATTTATCTATTAGATTAAATATATTAATAAACCTATTATATAGTAAAACAAATAGAAGTTTTCCTCAGACTTATACTCATTTATCCACAAAACCACAGAGATCTAACCTAAAGCAAAAACTCACCTTAATACCTATAGTTATAGTATTTAATAACCTGTAGTAAATAATGCTTTAGTGTTAATGACTAAGTTACAGGAGGGTGTTAAAATTTATAAAACTGCCTATGCTACAACTAAAAGACAAAGAAGAAAAATATTCTTTTTTAAGAAAAATAAATTCTGAAAACATATTACTCTTGGTTTTAAATGAGAATATAGAAGTCAAAAAAAATCTAGAAGTAATAAGAAAATACTTCAGAAAATACCCTCTTGGGGAGGTAATTATTATATCAAAAATATCATTATTAAAACCCAAGTTATCCTTTGACAGTAACAAAAAACTAGAGGCTGTAGAAAAACTTTGCAGTATTTTTTCTAAGAGAGGCAAAAAAATAAATACTGTTAGAATTGGAAGCGTATTTGAAGAAGATGACTTTTTAAAAAAAGCGCTAAAAAAAATACAACTGGGTAAAATAGTATATTATGAAGGCGGTTTTAAATACCATTACCTAATAAGTAAACAAGATATTGTAGAGGCAATAAACAAAATAAGTACAAATACTATTTCTGGCGAGATTTTTAATATAACACTAAACAAACTTAAACAAGAGGAAATAATTAATAGATTGAAAGAAAAATACAATTTTGATAGTAAAGAAAAAAATTTTGTGGCAGACTCGACCACAGAAAGATTGTTTGATACAAGTAATAACAAGATTATAAAATTTAAGCCAAACATTACGCTAAAAAAGTTTTTGTCTGGTGTAAATTTACCAAAGGTTGAAAAGAAAACATATTCAAAAAAGAATATTACCAAAATAAATACAAGACCAAAAAGGAACATAACCAAACACAAAATAATACTAGCAACAATAAAAAGCGCTTCCGTAATTCTTTTTTTAATTATTGCCTTTATAGGTGTAGATTTTTCACTAGATAATTATTATTTATATACAAATATAAAAAATAAGAATATAGGAAAAGCCTTATATTTTGCTAACAAACTAAGAAATAAAATACTACCAACTGCTTACGGTAAAAATTATTCAAATGTGTACAACACTATTTTTTACGGATTAAATGCCGTGGATATAGCAAAAGAATCTATTGAAAAAAACACTGTAGATATAAATACAATTGAATCTATACAAGAAATGAGCACGAAATCACTAGAATTTGCAAATGAAGTAGATTCTACCTATTTTTTAACAAATAAAGAAAAACAAATTTATAACAATTACAAAAGTTTTTTTAATTTAAATAAAGAAGCTAGCGAATATATTAATTTGCTTAAAATATATCCTTTTTTCAAAAATAGTAGAAATACCTTAATTTTGATTCAAAATTCAAATGAACTACGACCCACCGGAGGCTTTATTGGGTCTTACGCATTAGTACAAACAGAAAATTACAAAATAAAAGATTATAAGTTTGATGACATTTATAATATTGACGGTACTTTAAAAGAAAAGTATGCCAACTTATTACATAGCACTCCTTTAGAATATAAAGATTATTTAAATACAAATTATCTTTACTCAAGAGATATTAATTTACTTCTAAACTCAAAAGAACGGGATGAAACGGTTATTAAATATTTTGAAAGCACTTTGAATACAAAGATAGATGCTATAGCCTATGTAAATTTAAATACTTTAAAAAACGTACTAGATATTACAGGGCCTATATTTTTAGCGGCGTATGATACGGAAGTAAATTCAGATAATTTTGATACTTTAGCCCAAATAAACTCAGAAAAAAATTATTACGAAGGTTCCACTCAAAAAAAGAACTTTTTAAGTTTGCTGGGGTCTAAGGTTATTCAAAATATCACAACAAACAAAGGGTTGTTAAACTCAAAAAGTATTGAAGCTACCATAAATGCTCTGCAAAGCAAAGACATGGTTTTTTATTTCAAAGATAGTAAATATCAAAAAATAGTTGAAGGTTTAGACTTAAATGGCCAAATCCAAAAATTAGACGGGTATGATTATTTATACATATTAGAAAATAATTTAGGAGAAAATAAGGTTAATAAAAAAACAGATAAAAAAGTGGATTATTTAATAAACTATGACCAAAGAAGAGGCATTAAAGAAACAAATATAAAAATCACACTTAATAACAATTCCGATAGCTACAGCTGGCCTTATGGAGAATATAAAGGTATTTTACAGGTACTTGTTCCAGAAGATATAGATTTAACTCAAGTACAGTTTGTGAATGAAGAAAAACAAAACATAGATATTTTAAGAAATGTAAATGTTCAACAATTTACAAATAGTATATCGTTACTTGAAATTCCTTTTTCTGTTAAACCTACAAAATCAATTTATGTTACGGTAACATATGAGCAACAGGACAATAATTTTGCAACCAAATCGTATAGCTTATACATTCAAAAACAACCGGGAACCATAGAATATCCTTTAAGAGTAGAGTTAAACATACCCGATGTAAGAAAAGTAAGAAAAGAATTAAAAATTGATAAAAATACAAAAATATCGCTATAAAACACCCATTTAAAAGTTAAAACCTTGTATTTAAGCTGAAAACAGTTTAAAATCAACTACGTCTATAATATTTAAATATTAATATATGAAAGTTAAGGCTAAACTTAGGAATATAAAAGGATCCGGAGTTAAAAAACTACGACGCAAAGGTATATTGCCAGCTGTGGTTTTTAGTAAAGGCAAAGATTCTAAAGAAATACAAATAAACTATATTGAATTTGTAAAAGCATATGAAGAGGCGGGGGAAACCGAAATTATAGATATTCAAATAGAAGATGAAAATAAAGAAGTAGCCGCTTTAATAAGTGAAATTCAATTACACCCTTTAACAAACGTTATTTTACATGCAAACTTTCATGAGGTAGATTTAAATAAAAAGGTAAGAGTAAATATTCCTATAGAATACATAGGAATAGAAACACACCCTCTCATAAAAAACCAAAGTGCTCTGTTTTTACCAACTTATGATGAAATAGAAGTACAAGCATTGCCAAGGGAATTGCCTCAACATTTTGAGCTAAGAATTGAGTCATTAAAAGAAATTGGCGATTTTTTAACAGTAAAGGACTTAAAAAAGACCATAGATATTTCAAAAATTGAAATAATGGTGGAAGACGAAGAAACTGTTATAGCAAAACTTGATTATGCAGAAATGCAAGAAGAGCCCGAAGAAGAGGAAAGAAGTGTGGAAGATATAGAAGTAACAAGTGAAAAAGAAGAAACGGAAGAAGAAAAGGCAGAAGGTAAAGAGAAACCAGAAAAGAAAGAAGACAAAGAATAATATTTTAGTATTTTCCAGAACAACCACTGGGATGTCTAACAAAATCTCTGTGGCATATGTCTTTTAAAGAATATTCAATATAATCCTCTTTTAAATATAAAGCTCCCCCATTCCCAACTTGAAGAATCCCGTCTTTTTTTAGAGACCGTACTATTTTTTGGACAGTCATGTCGGAAGCAATATTTGCCACAATACAATCTTTTAAATGGAAAAAATATGGGGGTGTAAGCCCTGTTTTTAGCAGAACTTCCAATCTATCCTCAGAATGAGAAACAAAAATAATACCCTGTTCATAAGTCCACCACTCACTTACACTACCAATACAACGCAGCATTTCTATATAATTTCCTATACTACCAATATCTTTAGGAAATGTTGGTAAAGTAACATCATAAATGCTTGTAAAATCCTCTAGAGAAAGTCCTTTATAAGAAGATAAAACATAACCTACAGATGTTGTTTTTTCGTTATCAGATAAAGGTTCTAAATAAGATCGCAAGTCTATGGTAAAATCTTCAAACAAACCTTCTTCTACTTCAGGGGAAACCCACGGTAGTGTACCTAGAGAAAGGGTATTCTGCATAATTTTATTTTATACCAAAAAGTAAAAACTAAAACTATTTAACTTACTTGGGGCCAGTCAGAAATAATTAAATATTTAGCGCTTCCCTCAACCACAATATTCCCTAATTCTAACTCCTGCCAAATTGCCTCCGTTACAAAAGGCATAAATGGGTGTAGAAGTTTTAAACAAGTTGTATAAACAAAAAATTCTATTTTTAAGACGGTTTCTTTATCTTCTCTGCTCTTAGTATTTTCTAAATAAGTATTTGCAAAATCATTCCAAATAAAATCATATAAGATATCTCCTGCAAATTTGAACTCGTATTTTTCTAAGTACTTTGTAACATTTAAAGTGAGGTTACTTAAGCCATTTAGGATATTTTTATCTATATCATTACCTATTAATATTGTGTTTTTATCCAGATCTTGAACTTTAATTTTTGAATTTTTAATTTCGATATCAAGATATCGACCAACATTCCAAATTTTATTTGCAAAGTTTCTATAACCCCTAACTTTATCTTCATCTAAAGGAGAATATCTTGCCGAAGTGTTTCCACCCACCAAAATACCCATTCTTAAAGAGTCGGCACCGTATTTTTCTATAAAATCTAAAGGGTTTATAACATTACCTTTACTCTTACTCATTTTTTTACCATGTTTATCGGTAATAGCACCATGAAAATATACATTTTTAAAAGGTACCACTCCCGTTAAATACAACCCGAACAACATCATTCTAGCAATCCAAAAAAACATAATATCCCACATAGAATCCAAAAAACTCGTTGGGTAATACTCTTTAAAAATATTGCTTTCAGGAAACCCCGTTGTAGTTAAGGGCCACTGTCCACTACTAAACCAAGTATCAAAAGTATCGGTTTCTTGCAAAAAGTCCTCTCCGGGAGAATCTGTAGAAATAACGTACTTGGCATCAAAAGGGGCTATTATTTTTTGCAGCCCCTGTTTTATTTGAGAAAGATCATATTTTTGTAATAAATCAGATATTTTCCCTGAAATAATCTCCCTTGAGATGGATCCTTCGTTCTTAGTACCCTCGGACTCAGGATGACTAGATGGCAGAAAAGTAATGTACAAATCAGGATTATCTTTTATAGAATACCAGGCAGGTATAGAAATACCAAAAACAGTTTGTCTACTTATAGGCCAAGGTCTTTTTTGCTCTAGCCATCGCAAAATTTCTTCTTTCCACAACAATTTATTAAACTGAACATCTCCTTTTTTTACCACGCTAATAACAGAATCAAAAAGGTCTTCTGTTTTAATAAACCAATTAGGAAGTACCAAAGGCTCAATTGGTAACCCATCTTTATAATCAACAAGTACTCTGTTTTTATAAGCTTCATCAACTTTATCTAAAGCATTCTTTTGCTTAAGAATATCGGCAACTTTTACACGGGCTTGTTTTGGGTACAAACCATTTATAGATTCTTCGGTATTAATCATTTTTCCATCTAGGGAAACAACAGTAACAATTTCCAAATTATTCTTCTGACCAATTTCAAAATCATGGGCATCATGGCCAGGAGTTATTTTTAGCACACCAGTTCCAAATTCAACATCAACATACTCATCAGCAATTACAGGTATTTCTTTATTATTTAATGGGTTAAGTACCTTTTTTCCTATATAAGATTCATATCTTTTATCTTTAGGATTAACAGCAACAGCAACATCAGCATAAATTGTTTCAGGTCTTACAGTAGCCACAACAATATAATCATTACAATTAACAAATTTGTATTTTATATAATATAAAGGAGATATAGATTCTTTATACTCTGTTTCTAAATCACTAAAAGTAGTTCCATGAAAAGTAGAATAATTTACAATATAACCTTTTCTGTATACATATCCCTCATCATTCATTTTTTTAAAAGTGTTATGAACAAAAGTAACAACATGGGGATCAAGCATAAAAGTAGACCTACTCCAATCAGCACTCATTCCTAACCTTTTTAGTTGGCTTATAGCCACATTAGAATTTTCTTTTACAAAATCAAAAACCATTTTGTAGAAAGTTTTTCTATCATAGTCGAAACGACTTTTACCTTGTTCTTTTAATTTTCTCTCGTATACAACCTGTGTTTCAAAACCGGCATGATCTGTTCCCGGCAAGTATAAAGTATTAAAACCTTGCATACGTTTTAATCTAATAAGTACATCTTGAATAGCATAAGTTGCGTGACCACAATGTAAAGCAGCATTAGCATTGGGTGGGGGCATTAAAACCGAAAAAGTATCTTTTTTATTTAAAAGTCCTTGGTCACTTCTTAATTTTAGAGCTTTCTTTGGGTCGAAAACACCTAAATCCTCCCAAAGTTTATATATTTTTTTTTCTTGTTCTATATGATTATATTTAGAATCCATTAGTCCAAATTATACAAATTTTCTAAACTTAGTGAAGGATTAGCCTTTATTTTACTTAAATCCTGCGATTCTATTAAGTCAGAATATTTATTTTTTAAATAAAAAGCGGCGGAACCAATCATTGCAGCGTTATCAGTACATAAATAAATTGGTGGAATAAAAACATCATAATTTGAAAAAGTAGACAAAACAGTGGCTCTAAGTTTTTTGTTTGCAGAAACACCCCCAACAACTGCAATAGACCTTGGGTTATATAAATCAACAGCTTTTTGAAGTTTAGATACTAAAACATGAACTACAGCCTGTTCAAACTCAAAACACAAATCTGATAGCATGGTGGTAGTTTTTACATGAGGGTCTTCTATTTCTTTTAAAAGGGCTGTTTTTAAACCGGAAAATGAAAAATCTAAATCATCACTACGTAACATAGGCCTTGGTAATTTAAAATTTACATTGCCTTTAGAATATTCTGCTAATTTAGATATTACAGACCCGCCTAAATACTTAGATACGCCTAAAATTCTAGCGGCTTTATCAAAAGCTTCTCCAGCAGCATCGTCACGAGTACCGCCTAAATAAGAAATATCTAAAAAATCTTTAATTAAAACTAAATCTGTATGACCTCCAGAAACAACTAAAGTTATTAAGGGAAATTTGGGCACATTATTTTGAACTTGTTCCCCCAAATAATCAGTAATAAAAACAGAGTAAATATGCCCCAACAAATGATTTACGGGAATTATAGGTTTTTTGTAAATAAAGGATAAAGTTTTTGCGCAATCTACACCAACAAGCAAAGACCCAAGTAACCCCGGACCTGCAGTTACAGCTAAAAAATCTATATTTTTTATAGATAAATTAGCGTTATTAAGGGTCTTATCGATAACAGGAATAATATATTCTAACTGCTTACGGGCTGCTACCTCGGGTACAATACCTCCGGTTTCTTTAAATAAATCACTTGAGCTGGCAACAACATGGGATAAAACAGTTGTTCCATTTTCTACAAATGCAGCGGCTGTTTCATCACAACTAGTTTCTATAGCCAATATTTTCATGTACCCATTTTAGCACAAAAAGTATAGTTTTTTGCTTTATACTAGTAAAAAGATCCGTGTTTTTTTCACAAAAATAAAGGACACTATAAAACACTTTAATTCTAATTTATAGTCAAAGTGGGTTGGGTGTTTTCAGTTGTGATAAAAACTCTTACAGTTTGTTCCGCACAGTTAAACAAAACAACCATTTGTAATATATTACGTAATATATTATAATCAAATTATTATGATGAAAACATATTTATACATTACAAAAGAACTTGATAAAAAAATAAAAGATACCGCTAAAAGACAAAGCAAGAGTAAGGCAGAGGTTATGAGAGATGCTTTGGAAAAAGGAATTAGTTATGTACACGATCAAAGTAATGCCTCCGCAGAATTACTATTTAAAATAACAGAAATAGCTAAAAAAAATAAAATTAAAGGTCCTAAAGATGGCTCCAAACATATGGATGACTATCTTTATGGAGAAGATTGGATACATGATAAATAAAAGCCCTATAATAATAGTAGACGCAGATGCTATTATAGCTCAAATGAGTCCACAAGATAATTTGCACAAAAGATCGGTCAGAATAGCACAAAAAATAAAAGAGGTTGACGCCCTTCTTCTGTATCCTATAACAACAGTCACAGAGGTAGTAACTTATGTACAAAGAGTTTTGAACAGCAAGGAAATGTCATACGAACTATATTCAGGTTTTTTACGTACAAACATAAATTTAGTGGAAGTTAATAAAGAGATTTTATACAAGTCCCTAAAGTTTTCCAGTTTAAGAACCAGTAAAAAGAATACAATATACGACTGTGTGGTTGCAGCAGTTGCCAAAGAACACAAAGCAGATGCGATATTCAGTTTTGATAAATTTTACAAAAAACAAGGACTTACACTTGTAGAGGATTATTTTAAATAATTAATTTTATTGCATAGAATCTAAACGAGAATATTCTTGTGAAGCAGTTTGAAGTAATTGATCTAAATCACCACCATTTATTACACCCTCAACAACTGTTTTAAATATATTAACATAATTAGAATTACCAGACATATCAGCTATTTTTAAAGTTCTTGCCTTATCGGCATTAACATAGAAAGGGGATAAAAAAGGATTGGATACAAGTTCATTTTGCATAGAAACCCTTGGGTAAGGCTGCCCAAACAATCTTTGGTTACTGGCATTATTAAAAGCACTCCTTAACTGATCTTCTGCAGATAACCATTTTAAAAACTCCCAAGCTTCTTTTGAATGCTTTGAATTAGCATTTACCGACTCAACCCAATATGTAGAAAAATTATCGTCTGTTAAAGAATCCTCACTAACTACTTGAGGAACGGGAGCAACCCCCACATTTAAATTGGGATTATTTTCTAAAATATCTAACAATTCCCAGCTAGGACCAAACATCATAGCAGTTTTACCTTGAGCAAAGGAAACGGGAGAATACGGAAGATTTGGATCCCATACTTTAGCATTAGTAACAAAACTAGTATAAAAACTAATTATCTCTTTCATTGCAGAACTGTTAATATCCCTAGGAAGCTCTATATCACTTTGATTCATAAGCAAACCTAAAACATCAGAAAAATGGGCTACATTACCGGCAGAACCAAAAGCAGCACCAGACTGGGTAATAGTACTACCACTACCCTTTGTTAATAAAGCAGCCAAATCTGCAAAATCGGACCAGCTTTTGGGTGGGGAGGCGTTTGCCTGTTCAAAAATATCTTTGTTATAAAAAAGAGCTAAGGAATCAAACATTAAAGGAACAGCATAAACCTTATTATTAACAACTGAGGTACTAGAAACAGTACTATAAAAATTACTTTGAATATCAGATGGTGTAAATACGTCAGTAGTAGAAGGACTCAAGTAAGGGGAAAAACTAGAAACCCAAGTAGAGTTTATTCTTAGAATATCAGGCGAATCTGCGTCTTTTAGCTTCATTTTAGAAAGCAGGGTGTCTTTATAGGCATCAAGATTGTCAAAAACCTTTTCTTCGTAGTTAATTTTAACATTGGGGTGATCTTTTTGATATTCTTCAATTAAAGGTTGGTATACTTCATACGACTCAAATAAACTCCAATAATTCAAGGTGACAGGTTCATTAGAAACAGGTGTTGGAGTACTTTTATCTAAAAAGGGAATAGGAATATTAATACTAGTACCAGGTATAGTACATCCAGCAATAAAAAAGGATAAAGAAAGTATACTAAGTAAAGACAGGATTTTAGTTCTCATTACTATCTATAATAAATATATGTAGGTAGATAGTCAACATAAGCAATAACAAGCCTTGGTTTAGAGTGTATAAAAAGTGATCTAAAAGGCCAAATAGTATTATATAAATTGAATAAGGAGTTATTCTTAAATATTTTTTAACTTTTTTATAAAAAATAAAAATAGGAGACAAACCAAAAAGTCCAAATTCCGACATGTAAAGCAAAAAAATATTATGAACAGGCTGCAGTTTAAATACACGACCTTTAAAAGATTCATATAAAGGAATACTTGAAATAAAATTACCAACACCCACCCCAAAAAGCGGGAATTTTTTTAATATAAAAAAAGAGATCTGGTATTGTTGAATTCTTGAAATTATAGAAATCTTTTTAAAAGCTATGGAAAAATCAAAAATAAAAATTAGGACAAAAAACAAAACAATAAATATTAAATAATATAAATATTGTAAAGTTATATATCTTCTAAAAAAATATATTAATATTACTATACTAAATAACAAGCCTGTAATAGAACCCAAAAACAACGCTAACAAAATATTTATAAAAAAAATTATTACTGAAAGGGTATAAGTTCTATTCCAATTTTTTTTAAAATTAGAAGATGAAATTTTTTTAATATAAAAAATATTTATAAAGCCTAAAAAAGCAGCAAATAAATTAGGGTGAGGGAAATTTCCTAAAGGTACAGGCCATTTATTACCAAAATAACCAATATAATCAATGTTGGCAATTACACCTTTATAAGGGTAAAATCCAAAAGGGAAAAAAGGGAAAACACTAGATCTACTAAAAAATTGAATAATAAAAACAAAAATATACAAAAAATTAAGTATAAATATAAAATTTAAGGAGATTTTTTTTGGTTTTATATAAAACAACAGCAAAAATAAAAAAATATAAATAAATCTTCTAGAAACAAAAGATAAAGAGTATAAAACATTCTCAGAAAAAAGAATATTTATAAAAACAAATACAAAAATATAGAACAAAACTTTATAATATTTTTTGAGTAAAGGAATAAAAAAGGGTGCTAAAATAAAAAAATATAAAAAATAATTTAAATAAATTCTGGGAATCAAATAATCAATTAAAATACCCCTAACGTAAAACAGATTTTTATTAATGTTAATAGAACTATTAAGTAAAAGCCCTAAAAACAGAATGCTTAATAGATGTTTTTCTATAAACTTTTTTATAGAAACATAGGAAGTAACAAAAAAACTAGGATTCATTTTTTAACAGAATGTTTTTATGAGATATATACTCAGCAAAAAAATTATACATAGGTACCTTTTTCTTATTTTTAAGATAATCGTAAAGCAAATAATAAGCTAATTGTGGATTTTTAACTAACAAAGGCCCATGCAAATAGGAACATAAAGTTTTTTTAAATAGTAAGCCCTCCCCATAATCAACATCATTATTACCTAAATACAAATTTTTGCTTTTACCTATGTTTTTTACTTTAGAATTTAAATAGGTACGACCATTATGATTTTGAAAACCTATAATTCTTGTGTCGAAATTATAATTTGGTTTTATAACAGACTCATTTAAAGTTATTATAGAATTACCTACCAACCGGTGTTTTTGATCTGGTGGAGATTTAGTTACAATATCAAAAATATTGAGTCCTTTAATTTTCTTTTTGTCTGCTGTTAAATAGTACTTACCCATAAGTTGGTAAGAACCACAAATAAATAAAGATGGTTTTCCTCGGTGTATATGTTTAATCAAAAAACTTTTTCTAGTTAAAAAGTCCTGATATATTTTATTTTGCAAAGAATCGGGCCCACCTCCTGCAAAAATAAAGTCATAGGTATCATCTAAAACATCTCCTATTCCAATTTCATAAATACCAGACTTTATTCCAAATTTATTTAAGAAATACTTTACGTAATAAACATTTCCGGTATCCCCATATAAATTTAATTCTTTGGGGTACAAATGGGCTATTTTAAACATTTTACAATTTCCATTGTTGCAGAATAATTTGATAAAACAAATATTTTTTTTGCACCTGTTTTTTTGAAAAAATCAAAACTATTGTCCAAATTAAATAAGTTAAAAGATTCAATATTTAATATATTCAAAAAATTATAAAAATCGTAAGAGCGAGTACCCGCTAAATAAACGCTTTTATTTTTTAATATTTTTTTTAAATAAGAATAATTAATATCATAAAACCAACTAACGTCACGTCCGTCAGGAATATTATCGTTTACAAAAATTAATATATTTTCATATTCCTTACCTGACAGATATAAAAGATTGTTATCAAAACTCACTGGGTTTTTAGTAAGATGTATTTCATAAGAAACATTATTTTTTTTATATAAAGAGCCTCTACCTGCTACAAAACTAAATTCACTCAAACTACTTAAGTTAATTTTAATATTTAAAATATCGAATAGGGTTAAAATAAAGTCCAAATTAGTAGATAAATGAGAATACTGCTTTATTTTTAAAATATTTTGTAAATTATTATTTAAAATATGTTTTTTTACTAATATAGGATTAGCAACAAAATGTTTAAAAAAAGGACCCTTATTTAAAATCAAGTTATAATTTTTAAAAAATTTTAAAGATTTATTAATTTCAACGACCAGAGTATCTATTTCACCATATCTATCTAACTGATCTCTAGACAAATTCAGCACCATTAAACTAAATATTTTATTTTTTGGAAAACTTTTTAATATTAAAGGGACACTAGCTTCATCTACTTCTAAAACACAAAAATCTGGATTTTTTGAATAAAATTTAGGTAAGTTATTAATAAAAGCAGATAAAATACCTCTTTTTAAATTAGAGCCGGTACTGTTTGAAAGTACCGAGTAATTTTGGGATTTTAAAATATGATTAATTAAAGAAACAGTGCTTGTTTTGCCATTAGTTCCTGTAACAAAAATGTAATTAGAATTAACAGACTTAAAAAACAAACTTAAAAAATCTATTTGGGTTTTTTCAAGTATATAACCGGCAAAAGTATCCCCATCACCCCATTGTAATAAATTTACTTTTAATATTTTTATAAAAATAAAAAAGTAACTAATTATATATAAAATTATTTTCATTTTATTTACTTTTCAACATTATATTTAGTTTATATATATTATATACAAAATAGTAGTGTTATTATTAGAGCCTGTGTATATGTGTATACTCCTTTATTATACTGCTGCTTAAACCTATACTCTTTTATTAATTTGTGTATATACAGTTTTGTTCTTGTTACAACTTTTTGGATATTTGTCATATTTTTTTAACCTTTGTATAAGTATTTGGTTATGTGCATAACCTTTAGGTTGCTTGTGGATATTACTGTGGACAAAATGTGTACTACTTTTGCTGTTATTTTTTTGTATTAAATTCTTTCAACAATTTTTAGTACTTATCCAGAATATTTTCCTTAATTGTGGATATCTCCTTTTTTAACTTAAAATTGCCATTATCTAGCTCTTTTTTTATTTTATCCGCTCCGTGTATTATGGTTGTATGATCTCTACCCCCTAAAATTTCCCCTATACTCATTAAGGACAATTGGTTAATTTCTTTAAGTAAAAACATAGCAACCTGTCTGGGTAACACTATTTCTTTGTTACGTCTCGTTCCTTTTATTTCTCTTATTTCTATTCCGTAGAATTTAGATATTTCTTGAATAACTTTTGTGGGTCTTATATTTTTCTCCTCTCGCGTTACTATAGAATTACTAAGAACTAACCTTGCTGTTTCAATATTAGCTTTTACGCCTAGTGTGTTTGCATATGTTATTACTTGAATAAATGCTCCCTCAAGTTCTCTTATATTAGTGCTAATATTTTCTGCAATAAAGTCTATAGTTTCGTTATCTATATATAAATGCATTTGCTCTTTTTTTGATCTTAAAATTGCAGTTCTAATATCTACATCAGGCATTTGAATATCTGCAATCATACCCATACTAAACCTAGATGAAATTCTATCCTGTAATTTTGCTATTTCTGAAGGGTGTCTATCGCTACTTAAAACTATTTGTTTTTTATTTAAATATAATTGGTTAAAGGCAAAAAAGAATTCTTCTTGAGTTGCCTCCCTACCTGCTATTACCTGAACATCATCTATTAACCACACGTCGTTATTAATAAATTTATTTTTAAAATCTCTAATTGTTCCTCCTTTGTTTCTTCTGTCTTGTAAATGATCCATAAGTTCATTTAAAAACTCTTGTCCAGTACAGTATAAAACTTTTAAATTAGGTCTTTTTAAGGCTATTTGATTACCTATGGCTTGTAAAAGATGTGTTTTTCCAAGACCTACTCCAGAATATATTAAAAAGGGGTTATATGCTTTTCCTGGGTTATCTGCTATAGCTTTAGCAACTGTATAAGCTAATCTGTTATTTGGACCAATTATAAAATTTTCAAAAGTATAGTCATTAACCAAGCCACTCTTTGAGTTATCTGCCACTTTGTTTTCTGTATTACTTTTTTCTTTTTCAATAATTACATTATTAAAATTTTTAAATAATGGTTTTTCTAAATTATTATTTTCTTCCCTCTTGTCAAAGTCAAACAGAATATTATAATTTTTGCCTGTCCTGTTTGTTATAAGTTCTTGAATTCTGTTTTTAAATTTACCTCCTATTATTTCTTTACTGGTATTGCTGGGACATTTTATTAATATTGTATTTTCTGTGTTGTTAATTTCTTCTATCTTAGTTCCCGGAAAAAAGGTATTGTAATACGTAGCTGATATGGTTATTTCTAATTCCCCCAGAATACTTTTCCACAATTTTTCTTTTTCCATTGTATTTGAGTAAACAATAGCAATAAGCTGATTGTTAAATTAATTATTTATTATAAGACAGTGCCGTAATAAATATCTTAAACTAATTTCTAAAACTTATCCACAATTATGTTTAGTATTATATTTAGTTTAGTTTTTTGGTATAATTTGTCGGTAATATGTGTTGTTTTTGCACTAAATCCTTTATTAAAAGCTAATATATGCTATTATCCTAAAGAGTATTTTATAAGTTATAACATTATATGCCTAAAAGAACTTGGCAACCAAAAAAAAGAAAACGAAACAAAGTACATGGCTTTAGAAAACGTATGGCAAGCCCTGGAGGAAAGAATGTACTTAAAAGAAGAAGAGCTAAAGGTAGAAAAAAACTTACTGTTAAGGGAAGAAAATTTAAAGGCGTTTAATTAAATGCTTTCAAAAAAATATAGAATTTCCTCTACCCTATTTAAAGAACTTAAAAGTAACAAACCTACTTTAAATATTGTGGGGAGCTATTTTTATTTAAAATATTACAAAGATAGTGAGCCTCGTTTTGGCTTTGTTATTCAGAAAAGACATGTTTCCAAAGCTACAACACGTAATCTGCTAAAAAGACGTTTAAGTAGTATAGTTTTTTTAAATATTTCTAAGTTTAAGCCCGGAAATTATGTATTTATTACTAAAAGGCCCATATCTAAAGAAGTAAATTATGAAAAAATTAATATTGAAATTAATTATTTTTTATCAGAGGTTTTTAAGTCTTGACCAGGGATTTTTAGGAAATTTATTTGGTAATCCTAAAGTGTGTATATATAACCCCACCTGTTCTGTGTATACGTATGAAGCCATTAAAAAATATGGTATATTTAAAGGTGTTTTCTTGGGTATTAAAAGAATTCTAAGGTGTACTCCGTTTAATAAGGGTGGTTATGATCCCTTAAATTGATTTTTAAATTGTATTTACAGTTTTTATGCTAAATTTTATTTGGACAGATTTGCTTACAAAGCCTATATTTAACCTCTTAGTTTTTTTAGATTACTATACCGGCAATTTGGGTATTTCTATAATTCTTTTAACTTTAATATTAAAAACTCTTTTGTTTCCAACCAATATCCCAAACATAAAAATGTCTTCAAAAAAGGGAGATTTAGATGAGGAGCTGAGAAAGCTTAAAGAAAAGTATACTGATAAATCAGTTTTAGCCCAAAAACAAATGGAAATTTACAAAAAGCATGGTATAAATCCTGCTTCTGGATGTTTACCCAATATATTACAGTTTTTGGTATTAATTGCCCTATATAGAGTGTTTATTAATACCCTACACAATGGTTTAGATAATGGACTTTTTTATTTTAAGTTTTTAGAAAACGCATCTTTAAATCTTAAATTTTTATATTTAGATTTGTCTAAACCCGATCCTTTGTACATACTTCCTGTTTTAGCAGGTATTGTGCAGTTTGTATTATCTAAATCATTACTTCCAACCGCTAAAAAAGTCCAAAAGATAGCAGAAAAAACACCTTCACAAACAGATGATGTTATGAGCAATATGCAAGAACAAATGATTTATATAGCACCTATAATGACTGTTTTTATTGGAGCAACTTTACCTTCTGGATTAGCTTTATATTGGTTTATAAGTAGCTTATATTCTTTTTTACAAACATATCTATTAAAACGTTTTTATACAAATAGAAATATTAAAAAAGATTAAAAAACCTATTAATTTATATTAATTTATGAAAGAACAACTAGAATTTGTAGAAAAATCATTGCAGGACATTTTAACCTATTTAGATATAGAAGGATCTTTTGATATTTCGTATGACAAAACTAATTCTTTGATAAAAATTAATATTGGTGGTGATGATATAGGTAATTTAATTGGTTATCATGGTGAAAATATATTTGCACTACAAAATATTTTATTGGTATCTTTACTTAGAAAATATGAAGAACCAGCAAAATTGTATTTAGATATAGGTGGTTATAGGTTAAAAAGGGAGGAAAAATTAATAGAAATGGTGGTTGATATTGCGGATAAAGTTAGAAAATCCTCTAGATCTTATAAAATGTCTCCAATGACTGCAAATGACCGAAGAATAGTTCACTGCGAAATTTCTAAATTTTCTGACCTAATTTCTTATAGTGTTGGTGAAGGAAGAGATAGACGGGTTATAATATCTAAACAAGAACTTGGTAATTAGATATTTATATCTTTGTACCAAATTCGGGTTTTTGCTTTTATTTTTTGCTCATACACATTAAACTTTGTTTATATAACTATTTACTCTAACTTATGAAATTTGAAGTATTACGCGAACATTTTAGTAGAGCCCTTTCTTTAGCAAATAAAGCAATATCTGTTAAGGCCTCCTTACCTATTTTACAAAACGTTTTGTTAGAGAGTGATTCGGGTCGTTTAAAAGTGGTAGCTACTGATTTGGATAAATCTATTGTTACTTGGGTTGGTGCTAAAATTGACGAAGAAGGTAAAATAACGGTTCCTGCAAAGGCCTTATATAATTTTGTAAATGGTTTAAAAGAAGATAGGGTGGTTGGTGAAATTACAGGTAACAACTTAAAGTTAAAAACTGCAAAAACACAAGCTATTTTTAATGGAACCAGCGCTTCTGAGTATCCCCTTTTAGACTATGTCGTTTCTGACAATCACTTTTTAGTTAATTCAAATCTTCTTAAAAAAGCTGTTGATGAAACTTATTTTTCTTCAAGTGTTGATGACTCTTCTAATCCAGAGTGGACAGGTATTTTACTAAAAAAACTCGATAATGATATACATTTTGTTGGATTAGATGGTTTTAGATTATCCAAAAAAACTATATCTTTATCAGATTTATCTACAAAGAAAATAGACTTTGATAGTGTTATTATCCCTGCAAAAAACTTTTTAGAGGTTATTAGAATGAGTCCTAATGATAAAGATATTAAAATAGATGTACAACCTGCAAAAAGCACTGTGGTTTTTGATTTAGATGACTTATTTTTTGTTTCTAAAATACTTGATGGGGAGTTCCCAGACTATGACAAAGTTATTCCCAGTAATGAGGTTACTTCTTTCACACTAAATTATGAGGATTTTTTAAACGCTGTTAAGCTTTCTTCAATTTTTGCTCATTCGAATACAAATGCTATTAGATTAAATGTTAATATTTCAACCAATAATGTGGAGGTTTTAAGTGATGATGTTGAGCTTGGAAGTAATCGTTTTGAAATACCTATAACCGAACCTTTAGGAGAGGATATAAAAGTTGCATTTAACGCAAAATACTTGCTGGATTATTTAAATAATGTGCCTTCTGATACCTTGTCTGTTAAAATTTCCGGGCAAAATTCCCCTGCCCTTTTTATACCTACAGGCAGGACAGATTATGTTCATGTAGCTGTTCCATTACAACCGTATTGGGAATAGTTATTTTATATTTATTCTAAAGCAATACTTATACCCTTACTCTTCTGATTTTGTCTATTTTCTGGTTCTTCCACAACATTGTGTTCTACAAAACGAGTATTAATTCCTTCTTTATCTATATTAACCGGATCTTGTTTTTGAATAATATCTTCATTTTTTATTGCCCTACCCACTTTATTTAAGTTATCTGCCTCAATGTCTAGCCCCTGTTTTATTTTTAAAAGTTGTTCTGGGTTTGTGGTGATTAGTTTATCTTCCCATGGGCTTGCAACTACTTGTAGAGCCACATGGTTTTTGCCTGCAAAAAACAACCCTTCTCCCACTCCTGCTGACAATAATAACCTTTTTTCTCCTTCTGATAGGTGAAATACTTCTCCAAGTTTGTCTATAGAGCTTGAAGATTGTTTTAGTAAAACTTTCATAGCAGCATTTGTAACAATTACCTGACCATGTTCTGAATTTAAAAAGTCAGATACATCTTGGCTAATAGTTGTTAAACCTAAATAATATTTTCTTGCCCTCTTGGCTATGGAATACATAAAGTAGGCCGAATCCGGGTGTGTCATTAGGTACCATGCCTCGTCAACAACTAGTAATCTTTTCTTTAAGCTCATTTTTATTTTGGTCCATATAAAATCTAGTATTATATAATAAGCAATTGGCCTTAGAACATCTTCTAAATTTCTTACTGAAAATACGGTTAAAATATTGTCTAAATCTATATTAGTTCGTTGATTAAATATACCTGCTAAGGATCCCTTTACATATCTTTCTAATCGGGATGCAAGGTTTTTGGATTCTGGTTCTTCCATGCCCAAAAGTACTTTATATAAATCTTCCATTACAGGAGGTTCGTTTTGATGTGTGTTTTGTTCTTCAGTTATACCTTTTAATCTATACGTTTCTATAAGAGCTTTATCTAAAATTGCCTCTTCTGTATTTGTCATTTCGCCGAATATTATTTTAAATAAAGAGTGCAAACTAAGTATTTTTGATCCTAAGGCATTTTCAGCAATCTCATTATCTTTTCTATTTGCTTGATATCCTGGAAGGTCAAACGGGTTTATTTTAGCCCCGCTGTTTCCTGCAAATTCTATAAATGCCCCACCTATTGCATCGGTCAGCGTTTTATATTCTCGTTCTGGGTCAATTGCAATACACTCTGTTCCAAACATTAAGGATCTTAATATTTCTAGTTTTACCATGTATGATTTACCAGCACCGGAGGTTGCAAAAATGCAAGAGTTAGCGTTTTCAAGAGAAAACCTATCAAAAATAACCAGGGAGCCGTTGTGTTTGTTTATTCCATATAGAACTCCTTCATTCATAGTTAGCTCACTTGATGTAAAAGGAAACGTTGTGGCTATAGAGGATGTATCCATATTTCTAACGTATAGTAACTTGTCCACTGCCAGTGGTATTGTAGATTGAAACGCCTGTTCCATTTGTAATGTTGTCTGTTTTGCAACAATTAAAAGAGAACCTAGTGTTCCTTGTATTCTTTTTGTTACCGAGTCTAATTCTTCCAAACTATCTGCTGGGAGTGTTATATAAAATGAGAATTGAAAAAATCGCTCAACACCTTTTACCAGTTTTTCTTGTAATGCTGTGGCGTCTTCTAAAGCCGCTACTACTGTGGGGTCCATTACCTTACCCTTTTGTTGGTCTGTAGCAATTGTTGCTTGAAACTCTGTTATTTTTTTTCTTAAATCGTCTAGTACTCCCTTTGCTTCTATGGGGTAGTAAAACATTGATATTTCTAAGGGATGTTCAAATGTAATTAAAGGGCTTAACCAGTTTGCTCCTACGTATCTTGGATACCCTGATACAAAAAGACTTCTATAAAATTTATTTCCAATTTTCATGTAATTAAAATCTATGTATATAGAAGCAGGGGCAATAATATCTTTAATGTCTGTAACTCCCTTACCAAAATCTTGTACAGCATTATTTATAGGTGTTTGCTCTTTTTGTTTTATCTCTTCTTTTTTGTTATTAAATATTGCCATTTTTTAATTTAAAACTTCTACAACCGGTGAAGTGTAGTCTTTTATATTTTCGTTCATACTGTTTGGTAAAATAGAATCTGGGTTATATGATTCATAAAAAACTTTAATTAACTCTTCTGTTTTAAGTCTTCTTGCTTCAATGTTTATTCTGGTAAATTCTTTTATTAAATTTTCAATTTTGGGTTCTATTTGAGGCTTTGCCTTTTCAATTACATTTTGAACATTGACTTTGGTCTGTGGTTTGTGGCTTACTCCCATTAGATCTTTAAGCCAGTTAAAAGGACTTTCTCCCGGTACTATAGTGTTTTCGTTGTAGCTAATTGCTACATAAAACGTTTTATCTAATATTTCAAAATTTTGAACTAAGTTTTCTACATAGTTTTTATAGTTGTTTACCGCCATATTTAGCAGTTCGTTTTTTGTATTTTTTTGTGCCTGTTCTATTTTTCTAATATATTCTGAAACATCCATTCGTCTGCTTTTTATTAAAACTTGTATTGGGAAATTCAACGAATTTAATAATCCTGAGTATGCAAAAATAGCGGCGTCTTGCTCCCTTTGAGATAACAGGTCAAAATTAATTGCACTTGTTTCAATTACAGCGCTAGCACTTCCGTTTTTTAGTATTACCAAATCTTCTTTTACTTCGTATATATCTAAATGATCTTGTGTAGAAGCTGTTGTTTGTTCCATGACTAGGTTAATTTAATATGGCAGTTTGACTATAGGTATTTAATTATACCTTCTCACCCATTAATTTTACAGGATCTATTTCAGAACCCGAAGCTGTTATTTTTATTTTTTTAAATGAAAAGTCATCGCGTATTCCTTCTATTGTATAAATTCCGTTTTCAACAGGAGTTGCAATTTCAAATTCACCCAGTTGATTTGTTTTTAATGCCCTTACAGGCTCCCCATCCTCGTTTTTAATGATTATTACTGTGCTATCTAACACATTGCCCTCTTTATCTTTGGAACTTCCTAAAATTATATTATTCTTTACCTTTTTTAAGTCAAAAATGGAATTAGGAACCCTTTTTGCTGGAGGCGCTTTTCTTTGTACTTGTTTGAAGTCCTCTTTAATTACTTGTGTAGGTTGTTGTTGTTGTGGGGCGTTTTGTACCTTTTTTATTTCCGGTTTTTTTACTTCTCTTAATCTTTCTTTTTCAACCTTTGGTCTTGTAGGGTGTTGTTTAATTTCATGTTGCTTAAAAATATCTGTGTGTTCCTCGCTTTTTATTAGTGGGGGTAGTGTGACTTTTTCTTCTTCTTGTTGTAATTTTTCTAAAAATCCGGTAAATATAGAATTTTTCCTTTCGTCTTTTTCTAACTCTTTTGCTGTTGGCGCCTGAATATGGTCTGCATTCTCAATTACGGGTCTGGGTTTTTTTTGTTCTAACCTTCGTAACCGTTCTTCTAAACTTTCATTTTCTTCCTTTAGATTTTCTATTTCTTTTTTATGTATATCTTCTGTAACTTCTTGTATTTCTTTTTCTTTACCCTCTAAAATTTTATATTTATTTCTTTCTATTTCCTCTATGAGTTTTTGTTTTAATACATTTAATTCTTTAATGTGTGTTAAATACTCTTGTTTTATTTGCCTGTCTCCTTTTGTGTTTTTGTTATCTGTCTCCATTTGTTGTGTGTTTTGTATTTTTTCGGTGTCGGCTTCTGGTGTAGTAACTTTTGTTTCTTCAATTTCCTGTTTTTCACTTATATCTGGTTCTGTTTTTATAATAAGGTCTTCTTGTTTTTCAGGCTTTTCTTGTTTGCCTAGGGCAATAGAGGCATATTCTTTTTTGCTTTCCATTTCATCTTCTAGTCTGGTTGTTTGTAATGTGGTTCTGTAGTCAGTTATTATGCTATCATCTACTATATTATTTTGTGTTTGTGTAACCGAGATTGGTTTTTGTTCTACTTTTTGTTCAAAGTAGGCAGGAGAAGTTAATCCTAGTTTTTTCATAAATTCTTCTTCTTTAGCATTTATATCAGATTCGTCTTCAAAGTTTATGGGCTCTTTTCTACTTTTTATTAGATCTTCTATACTTAATTTTCTTTTATTTGTTACCGTATTTCGTTCTACATAATCTTGTTTTTTATCTTTTACATTTAAAGTGAAAAAATAGGGTATGTTTGTAGTGTGTTTCCAGGTTCTTATTCTTGGGTTTTTTATTGCTTTAATATAATTTACAAGCCATTTATCTAGGGTTATATCGTTTAATGGAAAAAACGCAAATCCTGTTCCAATAAGTACTTGTATTAAAATTAAGGGGTATCTAAATATTGGAGGCAAAAGACTTAATTTATATGTGGCAAAAGCCATTAGCCCAAACGCTACCAAATATGTAAATTGTCTAACCGTAAGCTCTCCGATTAGCTTAAATTCTACATCCATAACGTTTTGTGGTACGGGATGTTGTTTATTGGCAGACTGCACTTCCATATTTGTAATTATACAATGTATACTGGGTATTTAGTATCTTGTATTTAGTATTTTGTATGAGTATTAATAAATATAAATGTATTTGTATGCTCTATACAAAATACAATATACAGCATACCCTTTTGTTATTTTCTTCCCCCTGGTTTTCTAGCGTCAGCTCCGCCACCACCAACTCCCATACCCTCAAGCAAAGAAGAAGCTCCCATTGCTTGCGACAACATTTTTGAAGCACTTGGAGCTTTCCATAATAGACCTACTCCAATAAAAACAAGACTTGCCATAATTAATAAGTTTACGTTGCTAAATCCTAAATATACTACATAATAGCTTGCTGCAAATAAAACAGAGATAGCACTTAAACCAAATATATTTGCAGCTAGGTTTATAAAATATTGTTTTATAACCCCTTCTCTACCTGGAAATCCTGCAACAAGCAAAATTAGAGGTCCCAATGAAATTAAAAAACCTGCTTTCACCATTAATATAAATGCGGTAAACAAATATCGAGCTAAGGCTATTAAAATAAAAACACCTAGAATTAATGCAAATATTGCTCCAACAAACCCTCCGCCTAAAGATCCTACCAGTATAAATATAAGAATAAATAACTGTCCATTCATGCTACTTAAATCGGTTACTGTGGATGTACTGGTCATACTCGCAATTAACGATACTCCAACATCTGCTACCGGTTCTGCTAACTGTACCATTAATGCGGCAATTGGATAGGAAAACGTTATTAATATTATTACAATTAAAAGCCTAGGTATTGCCTTCATTAACGTAATTTGTGTTTGTGGGTTTATTTGCATTTTAAACATTATTGCAAAGCCAAAGGCAACGGTTGGTATTATTATTAAATAATATGTCATGTTTCTTGATGCAACCCATAACTGGTAGAAACCCTGACCTAAAGTTAAACCCTTTAATGAGGCTCCCCACCAAGCAGCGTTAGCCGTTTTGCTACCCCCTAACAAAGGCACTTGGTTTTTTAAATCACTTGCATATGCGTTCATGTTTGTTAATCCGTCTGTTTCTTTAAACACAGATCTTGTTAAGGATGTAGTTAAACCCATTAATCCACCGGAACCGTCAAAAGAAGATACCTCTGTAACTGTGGGATCACTTCCCGGGTCTAGTTTATTTATTACGTTGTTATCTATATCACATTCCGGAGTTCCCTTTAATTGACCTGAGGTTTTTGCAGATTCTGCTACAGACTCACAATCGGCTAAAGACCCACCCAATATTGCTTTAGTACCTACTTCTGCTAGGGAGGTTCCTGTACAACCAACAAAACCGTAGTTATTTGCTGCACAATCGTATATTTTCATTCCCACTTTAATTGCCTGTAGTGCGGGAGATATTACTGGTATATCCCAAGCTTTAACTTCGCCATTACTTGAACTTGCTAACATGTTTGTATTTTGAGTTGTATCCATTAATTCTGCCAAATGCTTATCGTTTTCCCAATATTTTGTTACATGTGTTTTGTAGTTTGAAAAACCTGTTTTGTTAAACAAAAAAGCTAATGCAAAAATACCGAGGTAAATTGCAGAAAATACTATAAAAAATTTGCTCAATAGTTTTTTGTTCATTATCTATATTTTATTAAAATTTTATATATATTCTACAGGAAATTTACTTTTATTAATATGTATAGTTTGGATGAAGAATATGAGATAGAATAATCATAAGAGTATTTAGTATTTTGTAAAAAGTATATTTGTATTATTTTTAGTTTAAAATTTGAAATTTTTATTCAATATTTTAATTTCAGCTTGATTTTAAACTAAAAACTTCAAATTAAAAATTTAAATAGTTTTTCTTAAATGGCCCAAAGATACAAACCCAATCAACGAAGAGGTCCTGGAAGGCCTATGAGGCCCTCAGGACCTTTAATAAATGCAAAAAATACTATCGATATTCCCAATGAATTATTTGAAAACTGGTTTACTGATATTTTAAGTGGAAAAGATTTAGAGTCTTGGGGTAGAATGAGCCAAGAATCTAAAGATGCTTTTATTGGAGGAATTAAGTCTGCGCTTTTTACCGTAAGGGCAAGAGCTGGTGCCTACAACCCCGCGGATTCTAATTTGGTTTATTTGGGTGAGTATGGCGATTTGGCTGGGGTACAAGTAACCTTTGATTTAGAAAAAGCCTGGAAAGACCCTATTGGATATTTAAAAACATTACCAAGCACTTATTTAAAAGGTGTAATACGGTTGCAAGATATAGAGCGGGAAATTGAAAAAAAGGTTTTACAGCAGGTTATGGAGGGGGGATACATAAAAGAGTATGGTAAACCCACCCCACCTCCTGGCCAAGGAAAAACACTATTACCAAGTGGAAATGGCGCAAAAATACTAGATGTTCAAAAAGACCCTAATACAGGAAAGCCTACTTCAGTTCGAGGTAGAGATGGAATTCCTGCTTATATGGATTTATCTAAAGCTGTAAATGGTTGGGTTGATTTAAGCCAGGTACAAGGACTACGCGATACAGCTAAAGATTCTTTAACCAGTTCTGTTCATAAAATTTTTGCAAAAGAATTTTCTTATCAGGGCAACAATAGTTGGGATAAAAAAGATGAAATTCTTGTATCTAATAACATAGATACTTTGCTTTCTAACACTAATAATCAAGAAATAAAAGATTTTTTTACTGATTATAAAAATAAAGAAAGTTATAAAAAAGCCATTAACGCAAGTTTATTTAAAGATTCTGCCGGAAACGATTATACCCTTAAAAAACTTTTAGATTTTACACAGGTTTCTCTTACTCCAGAAGAAAGTCACTTGCAAAATGCTAAAGCAAGTTATAATAACTTTTTTGGAGAAGAAGTTGCCACGGAGTTTGTTACTGGAAAAGCTTATGAGCAATCGCCTTTTTTACGCAAACTACATATTGATTTAAAAAATAACTGGCAAGCGGCAGGTTTTAGCAGCAGTAACGCTGTGGATGATATGTTTAAGATTTTTACTAAATCGGACATACCAGGAATAAGAGCCACTAATTTAGAAGAATATATTTCTTATATTTCTAACAAGATTGCTTTTAATAAAGATGTTACTTCAGCGGACGCTTACAGATTTAGAGAAATTTTAGAAACTGTAAATGAAAATACGGTAGAAATACAAAAAAGTATAAGAAGCAGTTTAGAATCAAAGCTTCAGTATCATAGCCAAGAACTTGTAGACAATATAATTTCAGAAATGCCAAATACAGTTTCTCAGCAAGTAAAAGATGAAATAAAAGAGCGTATGTTAGCGGCGGTTGATTTAAAAAAATATGTTGCAATACGAAATGATATGGAAAGTATTGAAGAGTTTTTAACGGCGGTTGGTAAGGGTGAAATTTGGAAAAGATATTTTTTTGGAGGGGTTTACAATAAAGATTTGCCTTTACCTTTTGGTTTGGGTAAATATATTCAAGACATTAACGCCCGCTATATGAAAACTAAAATACCAGGTACTAATTATAGATTAATGGATATTCAAAACGGTATTGTTGGAGCACGTAATGTGTTTTTTCAAAAAATTGGATTTACCGGGGAGGCTATGTCTACTCCAGGATTACTTGCCTGGGGCTCTAATAATACCACTTTGTATACCACAAATTTTAACCCTAGAGCTGGTTTAAATTATAGTCTTATAAAAAATAATAAAGACACTACTCTTAATTTGTATCAAAGTGGTAAATCATACGATCGGCTATTTCAAACTCAAAAAGGATTTGCAGAAAATCTTAAACAATTTAATTCGGGGGCTATATACGTTTCTGCAAAAGATTTTACAGATCTGCCTACCTCTTTAGAAGCAATTGAAGCTATGGGAAATAATTACCTTCCTATTATACAGTCGCCTTTGGCTGCCGGCCTTCCTACAAGACATATGAATGATCTTCATGGTATTTTCACAGGCTTTTATACAAATCCTTCTACTCTTTCAAAAAACCACTTTTTATTTACTAATATGCCTCAGGCCGATTTCGATAGGTATAAACAGTCTTTAGATAGTTTGTTTATAAAACTAAAAAAGTACGAAAATATGGGTATAGATCCTGACGATATGCTTTCTTTTGTTTTAGATATTTCGTTTGAAAAAAAATTTGTAGAAAAGCTTGAGGACGGTACTTTTGTTTTTAAAAGATATCTCCCCGCCTTAAATTACATTGCTAAAAGACTTTCTGCCCTTCAAACATATGGTTTGTATTTTCTACACGATAAAATTTTAGTAAACACACTATTTAAATGGAGGGCTACAAGCTGGATTTCAAAAAATATTTGGGATGTTTTTTATAATCCTAAATATGGTCCTGTACGTTGGGCAGAGAGTATTGTTACCAAACTTTCTACAAAGGCCTGGGCAGTTGGTATAAAAAGTGCTTTGCGTCCTTTTTGGGGATTAATACAAAAAATTTTACCATCTTTTTTAACTACTGCCACAGCAGGGACTGCCTATTTAGCCGTAATTGCTCAACGATTTGGACAGGCTCTGTTAGCTAGTATTTGGAAGGTGCTAAAAGGAGATCTAAAAGGAGTTGTTTATGAATTTAAAAGGTTTGTTGAAGATGTACTTATAAAACCTGTTAAATTTATTGTAAACTTTATAGTAAAGCCTATTATTATAGTTTTTGTTGTTCTTGTTTTATTTATTACCTTATTTATAGCAGGTGGGGGTCTTTTAGCTCAATCTAATAGACCTGTAAATACAGAAAGTGGAGACTATGGCGAAAATTACCCCTTATTTGTAGATAACAATAATAATTTGTGTTTTTCCGCGGCAACTGGAAATACGGTTAACGGTAGTATAGCCTTTATTCCTGGCCTGGCCTTCGGTCTAGGTTCTATAACCAGTTGTCCGGGTTGGCGCACATTTGATGGAAAATCCAATTTTCATACAGGTGTAGATTTTGGTGTAGATTCAGTTAATCTAACCAGTCCTGTTGAAGGTGATATAGTTTTTGCGGGCTGGAGCCCCGTGGGTTATGGTAATTTAGTAATAATTAAGTCTGATTTTGGCGGGGTATCTTACTATTTTTATTTTGCCCACTTAAAATCAATAACAAAATTTTCGGGATCTGTTAAGT
>Ga0210057_1001967_pt1 | contig 30354 bp, 17 predicted proteins | sample CryGeyCG2114_010_2_FD_183968 | JGI IMG/M metagenome (GOLD analysis project Ga0210057, IMG submission 183968) | Groundwater microbial communities from aquifer - Crystal Geyser CG10_big_fil_rev_8/21/14_0.10 (SPAdes) (version 2) | ecosystem: Environmental > Aquatic > Deep subsurface > Groundwater ...
TAGAATGCCGGTGTTGCGACATAGGTTATAACCGTTCTGTATTCTCCGGGCGGAACCCCTGCGTCCGTTCCTGCAGCGTATGCAATTGAAATAACTCCGTTACCTGTTACTAAAGAGTTTCCGATAGGCCCTGTTGTGTCGGAAGAAATAGCAAGCGGTGTATTGGTATTCGGCCAGCCATATTTGCAAACATTGGTTCCGGGAGTGCTAAGAGGACAACTTGCAGACCCTGATATACAGCTTCCACATTCAGTATTTGAAGCTTCAGTGTTCCAAAAAGTCGTACCTATATCCGAATTATAAGTATCAAGTCCGCAAGCATGAATTCCAAACCAGTCCGCACCGGATGAAGGGAAAGCCGTAGGAGTCGTAGCTGAAGCTAGGAAAAATCCTGTCGTCGGATTTATAAGCTGACCTGAGCTGGTTGCAGTTAAGGTATATCCGTTTGCTCCATTCGTGCTTATATTTATACGTTGTGCTGCGATATTTCCAACTTTAACATCCGCTCCGGAGGGAGAGTTAGCTAAAAGTCCTAGATTCACCTCCGTTGAAGTTGAATCCACTCCCGCATTCGCAGTTTCTGTCTGCAAGCATCCTGTGGTATTGCCTGTATTTACTGCTAAACCATTAGTTATTCCTGTTATCGTAAATGAAAGTGTCGGATCGATAGATGCGCGTACAGTAACAGAGTCTATGGTTCCAATTGATATTGTACTTGAATCTAGCGTTACATCTCCGGCATCGCGGGTTGAGATGCTTACTTTCCAAATATCCGCAGTTCCTGCTGAAGCAGTTTTTGTCGGATTAATAAGTCTGGGTACCTGCGTAGTGCATGCCCCTGATGATTGAGCGCTGCATCCTATCAGAAAAGTAATAGTTGTTCCGGCGGAGACTAAACTTGTCGTTTCGCACATAATTTGAGGAGCTGTCACAAAAGAGTTAGTGTTGCAAGTTATATTATTTGTAACTACATTTGAACCTACGCCTCCTGTCGCATCTAGACCGTTAAAAGCAAAAGTTGTTGCAGATGGCGAAGCAGTATTGTTAGCACTTCCCGGAAAGGTTATACGAATATCTCCGCCTGCAGGTATTTCAGTAACCGTGGTAAATCGTATAGTGTGAAGTGCAGTTATGGGTACTGTTAGAACATCCACTCCGGCAGAAGCATTTGAGCCTATTGTTTCTCCGAAATAGACTGTTGTCAAGCTTGATGATTGAGAAGCAACAATAGTTGCCGCATCTACGACTGCGCCCGTTGAGCCATTTATAATTTTAGCCGAGTCTGATGCCAGAAAGAATGAGCCGTTGTTAAAAATCGCCGCATCAGAATCACTTGATGATGCATCTGCAGACAGGGGAGACGAAGCTGAAGGACGCGAGGTAGTTATGGTATCGCGGACATTTACCAAATCAGCAGCAAACGTATCTTTGCTAAATAATAGAGTAAAAGCAAAGATAAAAAATAGTGCTTCTAATATTTTTTTTTGCATATAAAATCCAAACCCAATCCGCCAACTGGCGAAGGCCTAATTTATTTTGCACAGAAAGGGTGAGGTTTGTCAAACAACAGATTAAATATTTTGAAAGTTTGAATAAATTATTCTTTCAATATATTTCTTTCACTTTTTAGAAAAGAACCGAGAACAATTCATTCCTGTCCTTTTTCAGAAAAAGGACCAAAAATCCTTGCCTGTTGTACTCATGCATTCAAAAGTTTGGAAATAATCTAAAAGTTCCAAACTCGTCCGATGTAACATCGGACTCAAACATTGAAACTTTTCTAACCCCGATTAAATCGGGGCTAACGCTTATTTCCACTTTCTCATGCTTTGCGTGCAAACGGCAAGAAAGAGGAAGAAAGTTGCGGTTCAACGGTGAAGAGATTGCTTCGTCCGATTCTGGTCAAGCCAGAATGACGACTCGCAATGACACTAAGTAACTACCTGCTAAATTCATGCTTCTTAATTCTTGCTTCTCTTTGAAGTTTCAGGTTCTAGGTTTGAAATTTGAAGTTTTAGGTTTAAATAATGGCTTAAACCTGTGGGGTAGGAGTGTGGGTTTGTGTTTCCTTTTTATTCTTCTTTCTCTTTAGCAAGAAGAAGATTACAACTGCGATTGCTATTACGAGTGTTAGAGCAAGAGCTAATTTCCAAGGAAAAATTATAAAGCTTACTACTGCAGTTAGAGGAAGATTATTATTTTGTCCATAAACAGCACTTAATTCTGCTGTATAGCGGCCTATTTTAAAATTTGAGTCTGAAAAGAATTGATTTGCGTATAGAAGCGATGTTTCAGGAAAGATATTGCCACCGGAAAAATCCTGCCTGGAAATTTCCTGACCGAACATATTTTTAATTACTATATTGCCTGTTGGTTTTACGTGAATATCACTATTGTTTTTAATTTCTGTCGCTACCGTTACAGGCGGATATTCTGAAAAGGTTGGTACCGTAAAGCTTACAACTTCGGCATTTTCGGTTACAGGTCCGGCTACAGTTATGTAAAATAGTGAACCGAGCTGTGTGTTAACGCCGGCGCCTGTTCCTTCTACCTGAATTATGTCAATAGGCTCGTAAATCGCTGCCGCATACCGCCCTCCGGGAGCAGCATCAAGGGGTACTTGAAGATAGTAATTTATTTCCTTAGTAGTTGAAGCTGGAACTGTAAAAGTATTTGGTGTAACAGCTATCCAAGATGCTCCTGAGTATTTTTCAGAAAGGGTATCATCAGTTAGAATTGTAGGAGTGCCATTTTTATCCTCGACTATGAAGTCGTGAATATTTGCGGAAAATGTGAGGTCTGTCGTTCCGTTATTTGTAACTTTTAGAATTCCTTCAGCGCGTTCCCCGGGATTAAGCGTGTGTTCAATGGTGGGAGGGGAGATTACAATGCTTCTGGTGGGCTGATTTTGAGCAATTGCAATTTGAGCCAGAAATGCTAGTGAAAAGGAGATAAGAAGAGCAGGGAGGCTGATTTTCAAAAAGTGTTTTGTTTGGGCAGTTCTTTTCATAAGAATTAAATTGTTATATTGCTAGATTGTTAAATTGTTTTTTTTGCTCTTTTCTAAATGTATCATTTTGTTTTATCACTTTGCAATCACAACTAATCACCATTCACTAGCCACTAAAATGTTGGTGTCGCAACGTATGTAATTACTGTTCTATATTCACCCGGGGGTATGCCGGCATCAACCGATGCAGCGTATGCCATAGATACAACTCCGTTTCCGGTAACCAGCGAGTCTCCAACAGGTCCGGTTGAATCAGAAGCAATTGAAAGAGGAGTTGCTGTTGCTGGCCATCCATAAAGACATATTGGATCGGCAGAGCCTGTTATGTAGCTATTGCAAGCGGTACTTGCAGTAGAATTCCAAGTTAATGTTGTTACGTCGAGCCCACAGGCATGAATTCCGAACCAGTCAGCGCCTAGTGTTGGGAAAGCAGTTGGAGTAGTAGATGACTCCAGAAAAAAGCCTGTAGCAGGATTTATGAGCTGTCCTGAGCTGGTTGCAGTTAGAGTGTATCCTCCTGCTGCATTCGTGCTTATGTTTATGCGTTGTGCTGCGATATTTCCTACTTTTACGCCTGTTCCGGAAGGAGTATTTGCTAGAAGTCCGAGATTAACCTCAGTAGAAGTTGATGCTATTCCTGCATTTGTAGTTTCAGTCTGCAAACATCCCGTGGTATTTCCCAAATTTACAGCTGCGCCGTTTGCAATACCGGTTATGGTAAATGAAAGAGTAGGATCAACTGTAGCTCTAACTGTAACAGACTCTATCGTACCAACTGCTACTGTAGCATTATCTAAATTCACATCACTTCCGTCTCTTGTTTGAATTCCGATTTTCCACACATCTGCAGTTCCTGCTGCAGCAGATTTAGTAGGATTTATTAGCGTCGGAGTCTGAACCGTGCAATCTCCCGCAGCAACTGTCGTGCATCCTATAAATATTTCAACTATACTTCCCGCTGCAATTGTAGTGCCACTGAGGGTTATTAAAATATCGGGTCCGTCTCCGGAACCTGATGGGTTTGAAGCAGCTCTTGTAGTACTTGATGTAATATCAGCGTCATCATCAAGGACTTTTATAAGGGTAGTATCATTTGTGTCCATATCGTTGAACTGAAAGGTGCTTGCGGAAGGGGACGCTTCGTTATTTGCGTCACCTGTAGCAAGGGATGGAAAAGTTAGAACTATATCGCCGGTATCTGGAATTGTTGTTGGAACTGTAAATTGGATTTTGTGCATTGCAGTAATTGGCACAAATAAAACGTCAGCGCTTGCAAAAGCAGCGACTCCGAGAGTTTCTGCGAAATAAACGGTCGTAAGGGCAGATGACTGTGAAGCTACAATTGTTCCTACGTCTGTAACTGCAGCTGTAGCGGTTTTAATCGTCTTTGCTGAATCTGATGCTAGATAAAATGAGCCGTTATCAAAAATTGAAACATTTGTATCACCCGAAGCGGCATTTGCTGAAAAAGGCGATGATGCAGAAGGGCGGGAAGTTGTTATAGTATTGCTTGCACCTATTAGAGTAGCAGCGTCTGCTTTGAGAAATATTGCAGTTGTAAAAAGAAAAATGCCCGATAGCAGAGCAATTTTAATGCCAATTTTAGCAAGAGAATAATTTCCGATAATCATACCTTTATCATTTAAGACACAACAGATTAATAATGTCAAGGTTTCGTTTAATTAAAATATATTAAACACAGATTATTATCAAAATATCAAAGCTAGAAAATTAATTTTTACTAATTTTATGATTAGACCATCCCCAAGCCATTTGCAAGGCGTCGCCTTGCAAATGGCTTTAAATCAGTCCAAATAAACACAGGGAAAAGATATTGTCTATTTTTTACCCCGCACCACTATGCTCCGTTTGTAAGATCGGTTCGAAATAAAACGCAAAGCGAAGTTCGTAAATGCCCCGACCCGCTTCGCCGAAGGCTCATCGAGGCGAGCCGTAAGGTCGTGGGTGCGGGGCTTACTGCTTGAATAAAAAGTAATCGTGGTGCATTGGGTAACGTTTTTTGAACTTGTCAAAAAACGCGTAGATAAATTTTGGTTTTGTTTTCCAAATAAGTGCTATAAGAAGTGCAATAAGAAGAATCAAAAGAGAAAGAAGAATTATTGCTCCCGGAAATTTTCTTTCCACGTCTTCTATAAATCCTGTCAAATCCTGTCTTATTTGTTCCTGAAGAGTAAGCACTTCAAGAATTGCCTTATTTTTGGGCTCCAAAGAGTCAATTCCATCAAGCTTTCCCTTTGACGAAAAAGCATATACTCCTGCCGGAACGTCTTCGTATATGAATTCGTAGTATCCGGTTTCATCTGCTTGGAGAGTTACACTCTCTCCTTCAAATTCTATATCAACTTGAGCTTGGGGCATCGAGTATCCAAATATCTGCGCATCCTCACCTTCTGCGATAAGCTTTCTGGACAACCCTATCGTAGGGGGTAAAAATATATCGGAATATGTCTGACTTTCAGTTACAACCTTTGTTATGTCAACGCACGACTCAGATTCTCCGATTCGCCTGAAATCTATCGCAGTGAAACAAAAACCCGGAAAATCATCTGTTATGAGTATATTTGTAATACTAAAGTAACCATTGCCGTCGGCGGTTGTTGACTCGAGAAATATTCCGCTTGTGGTTTGAATTACGATAGAAGCATTAGGTGACTGGTAGCCATTTACATTCAGATACTTGTCACCGACTGTTGCTGTGACTACGGCAGAGCCCGATTGAGCCTTTTCGGGGATAAGTGTAGTTTGAGCATAAGAGATATTTGGCTTAAAAATTAATAACGACACCACAGAAAATACAAAGAGAAAAATTCTCATAGTTTTATCTTAGATGAGATTTATATTTACTGCAATAAAGTGAGTAGTTATTAGTTACTTAGCTACTTAGTTACTTAGTTATTAGTGAGTGGTGATTGGTGACTATTTAAATACCAGCTTGCAGCTTAGAGCTTCGAGAAGAAGGAGATTGTCCATTACTGATTATTGAATACTCAATACTGCATACTGAATACTGAATACTCAATACTGAATACTCAATACTGAATACTCAATACTGAATACTCAATACTGAATACTAAATACTATTCTATTTAAATATCAGCCTATAAAGATTTGGGGGAGTGCTGGAATCATTAAAGCTTGTAAGAATAATTATTCCAGTTCCGTCAGGTGAGGGAGTCAGAAAATTGTCCAAAAACGGTCCTGCATAAATTGTAGTCTTATTGAAACCGTCGTATTCTATAGAGTTTATTTTATTATCTTCGATAAAATAAAGATGACTATTTGACGTATTCCATATGTATTGAGGCGCAATACCGGTCTGAACAGTTCTTAGGAGATAATTTTTATCGTCTTTTATATTATAGACATATATATTTCCCTCAATAATATTTCTTGTCTCAAGAGTCGAATTTGTGCTGGGAATTTGAGGCTTAACGACTAAAGGAAGTTCTGCCGAAACAGACGCTGTGTAGACAACCTTATCTTCTTCGGGTGAAAATAGCGGATTCTCAAAGTATTGATTAAATAATCCCTGAACCCGTCTGGGCAAAGATTTTATTCTTTGGTCTTCAAATATTTTGTACTCCTCAGTCCAGCCGTCTCTTATATCTTGAGCAGTTGTTGTTATTAATATGGGAGAGGAGTTGAATTCATTTGTATTTAAAATATAAGTCCGTGCCGATCCTGTTGATGCGGAGTGAATTGTAGCAAGAAGCTGGAGTCCATCGGGTGAAATCTCTAACTGTCCGTTTGAAAAGTTATCAATCAGATCATTTGCTATTTGTCGTCTGGCATCACCAATTGGCAAAAATCCCCGATTTAAATTCATAACATAAATTCCATTTAGCTCAGATGAGGCTGAGGCGACGGTATATGCGATAATTTTTCTTCCCTTGTCGGTAATTGGATTTGTAGCGCCAGTTGTAGTTAGACTTGTCAGCTGGGGGGCCCTTGGAAATAATAGGGCATTAGTTTCTGTCACGCGTTCATTTTTTATTTCAATTTCTTTTTCCCATGCAAAATATCCGTCCTTTTCTATTTTTACGGTATATTTTCCGGGTTTTAGATTAACAGTGTTATCAGTTGCCGTAGTAAGCTCGTTATCTACATACACACGTGCACCGTCAGGAGTTGAAGTCAGAACGAGAAGTCCTGTACCGGCGACAATATTCCGGCCTGTTTCGTCTTTTGATATTCTATAGCCTTTCCCGTACGCTATTGCGCCTAGTGCTACGGCTGTTATTAAAAGAAGTATTAATAACGTTCTATATATGGGGTGCTTAATATGTTTTACCATAGTTATATTTAGTATCTAAAAAATAATTTCAGGAATCAAGTGGAAAGAGTATTATATCAGCAGAACGCAGCAAGTAGCAAGCAGAACGAAAAATATACGCCCAAAATTTTCTTTATTCGTACTACGTTCTACTAACTACTTGCTACTCTTTATCGCTCCTGCTATAGTGAATATTAATAAGGCAAAAATGATATAGAAAAGTATGGTTAGGATATGGTTAATTTGAAATTTGAAATTTTAAATTTTTATTCAATATTTAAATTTTTAAAATTCATTTCAAATTGAAAATTATAAATTTAAAATTAATTTTATGTTTAGTAAGCGTATCGGTATCGATTTAGGTACCGCTAACACATTGGTTTATGTCGGAGGACAGGGTGTGGTTCTTAATGAACCTACTGTTGTTGCTGTACGCGCAGATACAAATAGAGTTGTTGCGGTTGGAATTGAGGCTAAAGAAATGTTAGGGCGTACTCCCGGAAATATCGTTGCATCGCGTCCTCTTAAAGACGGAGTGATTGCCGACTATCAGATTACAGAATCGATGCTTGAGTATTTCATACAAAAAGTTTCTGGCAAAAGCAGACTAATAAAGCCCGAGGTTATGGTTTGCATTCCATCCGGCGTTACTCAGGTAGAAAAAAGGGCAGTTCTGGATGCAACTCATTCTGCCGGCGCGCGCGCGGTTTATCTTATAGAAGAGCCTCTCGCTGCCGCAATAGGTGCAAAAATTCCTATCGCTGCAGCCTCAGGTCATATGATTTTGGATAGCGGCGGAGGCACAACTGATGTTGCCGTCATATCTTTGGGCGGAATTGTGAACCATGCGTCGGTAAGAGTAGGGGGAGATGCTCTTCAGGACTCTATAGCAAGCTATATAAAGAAAAAATTCGGAATTATTATAGGCGAAAGAACTTCTGAGGATATTAAAATAAAAATAGGAAACGCAATTCCCCAAAAAGGTTCTGATAAAAAAATGGAAATTAGAGGTCGTGATAATGTTTCGGGTTTGCCACGACAAGAGGAGATAACAGAAGAACAAGTATATGAGGCTATGGAGCCAATTTTAAAAAAGATAATTTCTGCAATCCGCGAGGTTTTTGAAAAAACACCACCGGAATTATCATCTGATATTATAGAGAAAGGTATAGTTTTAACCGGTGGGACTATGTTATTACGCAATTTTGATAAATATGTAACACGTGAAACCGGAGTGCCGGCATACGTTGCTGAAGATCCACTATATTGTGTCGTAAGAGGGACTGGAGTTGCAATTGAGAACTTAGAACTTTATAAAAAGAGCATTAACAGTAACTAAAATTTAGAATATCTTATAAAAAATTATTATAAGAGATATACTTTTTCCTTACTAAGATTGTAAAAATGCAAAAATGCTCAAAAATAAAAAAATATTTTCACGGAAATGAAGGAATCATGGTTTTTAGCTATAACTTATAAATATAATTATAAGGACATGAATGTATTCGTACTTTATAGAGAGAAAATTTAGTTTTAACTATTATAACAGTATAATATGCAGAGTACTAAAGTTGAACAAAGATGCTTAAATTTAATTATAACTGGTATATGATATATATCCTTTAGTATATGAATACGATTTCATCAACCAAAATTCTTGGAACAAAAGTTTCCACGGAAAAAAAAGTCGACGTCCTTAAAAAAATTATTAGAAGATTAAAGGATGGACGAGAAAAGTTCTATATAGTAACACCAAATCCCGAAATCATAATGTATGGATTGAGGGAGAAGGGGTATCAAGACGTTTTGAATCGAGCTCAAGTCTCACTTCCCGACGGTATAGGTGTGCTGAATGCTTCCAAATTGTTAAAAAAGGGCATCTCGGAGAGGATTACGGGTGTTGATTTGATGGCAGACATAGTAAGGGAGTGTGCAAAAGAGGGCTTAACGACGGGCTTTTTCGGTGGGGTATCAGGTGTAGCAGAGAAAACTGCCGAGTGCTTACAAAAATCTTATCCTAATCTTAAAGTGGGTTTTGTCGGAAGCGAGTGGGGAGATGAAGGATTTGAGAAAGCGAAGAAATATCAGGCAGCAAGTAGCATTAATCAAAGACTAAAGACTAAAGACCAAAGACCAATTGATATCCTGTTTGTAGCTCTAGGATTTCCGAAGCAGGAGGAATGGATAGCTGCAAATCTTGATAAAATTCCGGTTACTGCCGCTATGGGCGTAGGAGGATCATTTGACTATATAAGTGGTAATGTGAGGCGCGCGCCTCAGCTTTTACGCTCAATTGGGCTCGAATGGTTATTTAGGCTTATGAATGAGCCATGGAGGATAAAGAGGCAGTTGATACTACCAAAGTTTGTATACCTCGTACTAAAAGAGAAATTGAAGTCAAAATAGCTCATATTATCTTTCTCACTTTTTAAAAAAGTGAGACAAAATCCTTGCCTGTTGTACTCATGCATTCAAAAGTTTGCAAATAAGCTAAAAGTTCCAAAACTCGTCCGATGTAACATCGGACTCAAACATTGAAACTTTTTTAACCCCGATTTAATCGGGGTTAACGCTTATTTCCACCTTTTAATGCTTTGCGTGCAAACGGCAAGAAATAGGAAGAGTCTTGCGGTTCAACGGTGAGGTTTGTTTTTATACTAAATACTAAATACTCAATACTGCATAATTCTTGATTCATGATTCATGCTTCTTGCTTCATTTCTGTGGAAGGGGTGAGAAAAGGGTGTGTAAATAAAAAATCTATCCTTTTTATTACCTTTTGTTATATTTTGATAGCACTTAAGCTCAAAACTAATATATTTGATATCAAATTGGTCTAAATCCTATCAAAACTAGTTTTGATGCATTTTGGGTATTGACCCCACAAATCTTCCCGTTTGGCTTTGGGTATTATTCATACACGCCTCACGGAGCGATTAAGAGGGGTCTGCGAGGCAAAGTACATTTTAATATATTTTGCCTCTTGACATGGTGCATGAGTTTTACTACATTAGATATAGTACGTTTATTTAACAATCAGAAAATGGCTAATCAAAAGATATCAATATCAGACCTACCAGATCTACTAACCGTACGTGAAGTTGCCGAATTGCTAAGAGTCAGCCCTTTAACCATCAAAAGATGGGGAAAGCGTGGAAAGCTTCCAGCTATTAGAATTAACTCCAGAGGCGATAGAAGATACAAGAAAGAAGCAGTTTTATACCTTCTCGGAATCCAGCAGAAGACGGAGCTGTAAAATTCCTAAGTACTCTAATTATTCTAATTAACCTAAAGAAATCCAATTTATAAATTAAGTAATTGGTGAATGATTAGAAATTAGGTCAATTAAAAATTAGAAATTCTCCTAGTTATCTATCAAAATGTCCCCGAGAGTCTTTACCTTTTCAGCGTAGTCCATGTAATTATGAACAAAATGCTTGTAGTCTGCAGAAGTATTGAATTGCGAAAGAACCGGAGAAGCATTAGAAATATTTATTTCTTTAGAATTCGTATAGGTAGGAAAATCCGACCAGCGGTATTTTTCAGGATCATCTACAATTCCTGCCAAAAACGGGCTTAGATGAATATAGCGTACTACCTGAGTCAAACCATCAGGTTTTATTTCAGCAGCCTTAAAAGGACCTTCAAAAAGGCTTCCTGACCTATTATGACGCTCATTGAAGTATTTAGTATATGCATTTGATAGTTGTTTCATGAAAAGTGAAATTCCGCCGATCTCCTTTTCAACGAGTAACATGTGAAAATGATTTGGCATAAGTGAATATGCTATGAGCTCAACTTCTCCATTTCTGCTTTTGGAAAGCATTCTTTTAGGCAAATTCTGCATCTTTTCGATAACATTTTTAGGTAGAAGGTAAACTTTTAGATAGTAAAGGAACGTGCGAAAATCTTCGTCGTCCTCAAATATTGTTCGCTTATCAACGCCGTAATTGACTACGTGGTAGTAGTTTCCCTTTTTAAAATCTCTTAAAACGTATCGTGACGGCATTTGAGGGCATTATAGCACAACAGGAAAAGAATTAAGAATCAAGAATTATGAATTAAGAATGTGAGGTTAAACAAATAGAAGTAGGAAGATTATGCCGATAATTATTCTGTACCAACCGAAATTTGTGAATGTGTGAGCGGACACGTATTTTATGAGCCACTTGATGGTAAGCAGTGAGACTATAAAAGATACAGCGACACCTATAAATAATTGAAAAATTTGATTAGCGCTAAATTGAGGCGCTGTTTGAACTAGATCGAATCCTGTTGCTGCCATTATAGTGGGAAGTGCGAGTATAAAAGAAAATTCTGTTGCTGTTTTTCTGTTCATTTTAAGTATCATTCCGCCGAAAATACTTGCTGCGGAACGGGATACGCCGGGGACAACTGCTAAAGATTGGGTTAAACCCGTAAGAAACGCTTGTTTGTAAGTTACTTTTGAAAGATCATCAACTAAATTATTCTTATTTTTTTCACGTCCTTTGAGCGTGTACTCCAAGAAAACAATAATAAATCCTCCCACGATGAGTGCTATTGATATAGTTTGAATACTTTCAAACAGGAAGTCTTTTATGAAGGAATAAAGAAGTAGTCCGACCACAAGAGTTGGTAAAAGTCCCGCAATTGCTTTCAAAATAAGGCCTTTATCGTTAATAAGCTTTCTCCAATATAAATTTACAACTGCAAGAACCGCGCCGGACTGAATAGCTATTTGGAAAGTTTTCAAAAAGTCAGTTTGGGGTATTTGGAGTAGGTTGGAAGTAAGTATCAGATGCCCAGTTGAGGATATGGGTAGAAATTCGGTGATGCCCTCGACTACTGAAAGAATTATTATATTAAAAATATCCATATTATTAGTATCAAGTATCAAGTATCAAGTATCAAGAGGGGAACAGAATTTGAATTCAAATTTGAACTTCAAATTTAAGAATGATAAATTTTTATCTATCAAACGATATTAAATACTATTTTAATCCATTAAATACCACTGCTATACTTTAAATAGTAGTTTGTAGCTCATAATTCATGATTCTTTATTCATAATTCATGATTCATGCTGGTGGTAGCAATTGCTTGACAAGACCGTAAATCTAGGATAATCTGAAAGTGGCTCTAAAGCACTTTAAAACGCACAATTGTTTTTCTCTACAACTAACAATAAGAGTATTCTCGATACATTTTTGAGGGTATGAGACGCATATTTGTTCCGCCTTGGCGGGATGAATGAGTCTTACTCGCATAGATAGATGGGAAATCGGTGCGTTCCAAAGACTTTCGAGCCAGAAATTATTTAGTAGCTTGTAGTTGGTAGGTTATAGCTAAGTTTTTTAAGTTTAGATAATAAAAACAAGAGTTAAGTTTTTCCTCAAAATAATTGTCCACAAAATTGATACACCTTGCTGATATATTTAGGTAGTGAAATGACTATATTTGACCTATTATGAATAGGAAATCTTGAGGCTAGGGTAATTTTAGTTTATTGATTAAAATCTCTTATTGCCCTCAAAAGAATATTAAGGTCTAATATGTCTACAATGCTATCATCATTTAGGTCAATACTTATTTCATCCGGTGTACAGCGTATCCTTTTTATACACGCTACCATGTCTATATAATCATTTAAATCGACTGAATTGCTTGAATTAATATCTCCCATCGTGAACCTGAATTGGGGAACGGTGTTATTAGTTATTGAGCTTATCGGAACTAATTGCTCTGTTGCACTTTTGAGAATGAATTTTAGAGAACTGCTTGGTATTAATCTCTGTTCGTCTATATATGCTGTCCCTTCAAATAGCGAAGTATCAGTTTTGTACCTTGCCTCAGAAATAGCTGCAAAAGATCCATCATCTTGAAAAACGATAGGTATAGTTCTGGTTGGTCTGAATGGATGATTTTCACCAAGTGCCGCATTTGCTCCTATTCCGGCAAGCTTAAACGAAAATTTAATTGGAACGGTTCCTTCTGCAGGTGGAGTAGTCGGGGTTATTTGGTGAGTTGTAGGAGTAGGGTTTTGAGGTCCTGTAGGAGATGGATTTATCATGTCAAAGTAAGACCCCGCGCACACTGCATTTCGAAACATATTGCTTTCGGAATCAGGATCGCTTGAACTCGAATATTCCCCATTTTTTATTTTTGTAAGAAAAGTAACCAGATCTGAATATTGATTAAATACACAGGTGCCTTGCGTGTTCTCTAATTTTTTTACTTCTCTACTGATATTTTCTTTTTCCTCTTCAGTGATTCCACCTGGAAATCTAGTTACATTCTGCTGATCAATCTTTATATTTAGAGCACATTTGTTATTGCTATTATTATAAAAATCATAGCTACCTTTCGAATTTACTTCCATATCAATAAGCGGAGAGAGGTCGATAGACAAATCAACTATTAATTTAGCGGCAGTACAGCTAGCTGCATTATCAATCATACATTGCAAGTTAGGATAATTGGGATCGCTATTTGGAAGTGTTATTGTTTGTGAGCCGCAATCTTTAACTTCCGGTACTGGAGTGCTAGGATCCTCCAAATCGGGGGTTGTTCCGTCATTGCCGCTGCTGAATGTATTTACCCAAACCCACGTTCCACCTTCATTCATCCGGGAAATCCCGATTTGGCTGTAGCTTCCTTTTTCGATATTTTCTTTGTGTCCCGTAGAGTTCATCCACTTATTGAACGCATCCTGAGCGCTAGTTGTGGACCAGACTATATTTTCTCCGGCTGTTGATCCGTTTATTCCACAATCAATCAGTCTTTGTTCAGCCGATCTGCCTGTTGAGTCTACGTGTCCCCGATAATTATTTTCTATCATGTCCTCCGCTTGCCATTGGGCAAGTTTAGTTAAATTTTCTGAAATTCTTAATGGACCTGCTCCTAAAGTTTGCCTGTGGGTATTCAAAATTTCTATAAATTCCTGCTCTGTTAAATCAATAATTATCGGATTAGTTAGGGAGCAAGGAGCAGTTGCTGCACGGCTTCTTACGTCTTGATTTGTTCTGACGAGTATTAATGTTATTGTAAGTATTATTAGGGTTGTTAATACAAAAAGGGCAAAGGAGAAGATTTCTTTGTTGTGCTTAATAAATTCCAAATATTTGTGCATATCCTAAGTTAGCTCATATAAAGCCGAAACGCAATTATTTTGTTATAATTTTAAAGTTATTTGCCATCCTAGCTCAATGGTAGAGCAGCGGTATCGTAAACCGCAGGTTAAGGGTTCAAGTCCCTTGGATGGCTCCAGATGGCGAGGCAGGTAAAGAGCAAGTCGTCCCGCTAAGCGGGACCGTTAGCTCCAAAAAGCTTTTGTTGCTTTGTGTTAAATCCATAGGAGAAAAGCTACTAAATCTTGTGCTCTATTACTAATCACTAATAACTAAACTGACCCCTTTTGTATCACTTAATCCCTTTGACAGAAGTAGTCTAAATATGTTTTTCTATAAGTACAGATGTCATCACAGTCTGAGAATTTATTACCATCTCAAATTACTCTTGCTAAATTAAATGGATTTATATCTGAAAGAAAAGAAGTCGTCCCTTCTGAACTTGCTACAGCACTTCCCTTTTCAGGTGACCACGTATTAGTAGATGGTGAACCTGTAACAGCCCAGATATGTTTTGACACAGATGTGCATTTAGAATTTTCAGAACCAAAAATTGAACTAACTCCAGCCAGAGAGCATTTAATTAGACCGACTTTGGAAGATAGTAGAAGCCTACGAAAAAGAATTGTTTAAGAGTTGCAGTGTTATTTATCCCGTAGTTTTTGTTTATTTATTTTTTGTGATAGAATATTTTCCATAATTCGCTTGACTAAGAACATAAGCAGTTTTTATGAGAGTGAGTTTTTCGTTCTTTAAAAACTTGCGACCCCGAATTTTCCCGATTGAATCGGGATTTAATAAGGGAAGGTCCGATGTACATCGGACCGAAAGATGTATTTTGCAGGTGGCCGCGCGCGCAGCGCGCAATTGAAAATTGTAAATTGCAGCAAAGCTGCTCGGGCTGCCATCTGCAAAGATGAGTACTTATTCAGAGGGTAAAAAGGGAGATGGGCTAGTTGCAGAGAGAGTGGCACCCGAAGAGGACTATGTTGCAGATAGAGTCGACTTCAAAGACTATCCCTCTCGGTTCACGCAATCAAGCGGTTAGTTTGCAAACCGTTCTCAATGGGTTCCATTGCGGGACAGCGACCGGAGTTCAGGTATTTCTTAGGAGGAAATCAGTGGATACCAAAGACACAAGCGGATGCCCTTCCGAGATGGCGCGCCAAGAATACGCGCGAGGAAGGCTCGACACGAAAGCGCCCGTTTACGCGCGCATAGTGGAACATCTTCCTCTCTGTAGGACATGCCGTGAAGCCGACTTCACTTTTCGCATCAAAGGGAAGGAAGATGCCCACAGTGGTTTTTTGGGCCGCCTTTTCAGAAGGTAAGTGCCATATCGGGTCCCGACGTTACGTCGGGATAACGACGGAATTCTCATAACCCTAAGGAGAGTAAAGAAACGTGAATGCGATAAGCATCGGTTCCGCGGAACTCAGGCATTTTTTGCCAGGCGACCAGACCACCGAGGTTAGAGACCTTTCAAGGAGAATGGTCTACCGAGGCACCATCAAGGTATTTCAGGCAAAAGGAGGTTCCGTGGAACTCGTTCTCGAACGCGTCCACGTCCGACAGTTCAACTTTCCGACTTGGTTCGAAAGGAAGAACTTCTCGCATATGAGCTTTCTGTTCGACGCTTACGCGTCAAGGCTCATCAACGGAGTGCACATCGCACTCAAGTCGGAGCATGGTCGTCAGACCTGCTACATCTATGGAGGAGGTGCTGCTATCGCTGCTTTAGTTCTCCGGAATCACTAGACATTTAGTCCCGGGCGGAAGGGATATTCCGCAGCGCTAATTGGGAGGGCGCCAAGCGATGAAGGATATTAACTGGTAGGGTATAGTAGGTACAATCCTCGCAGCCGGTTGGTCCATAAGCCTCGTTATCGATGCATGGAGAACAACCCCCTAGCTCACCTATCTTTTGCCGAGTTAAGCTCGGCTCTAGGGAAGTAAGACTTCCCTTCGCAAGTCTATATCCCGCACCCCCGCCGTTTGGCGGGAGTGCGGGACCACAAAAAAGCTACTTCTTAAAGTCCCCTTGGTACAGTTTTGCACGGGCTTTAGCACTGCTTCTGGATTTCACAATAATATCCAACGCGTTAAGAAAAGTGTTATCTTTAGAATGATTTTTATCTTGTGTTTTAAGGCTTTGTGCTATTTTTTGTTTAAAAAATTCAGGCTTATATTCAAAGAGTAATTTATAGGAGCGGGCAGATTCGTAGCTAACCTGCAAAGCTTCTTTTATTTCCTCAGGAGAGTAATTTTGTGATGACAACTGGAACAATTTTAATCTTTTGGATAACATTATTTGTTCTTCATCTGTTAAAAAATGCTTCAAAAATGAAGAGATTTCCTCAGCGTTTTTAAAGGAAGTTATGAAAGAGTAAAAGTTTTTTTCAAATTCACGCCTATCTTTTTCAGAAAGCTCAATTGATGAAACCCTCGCCATAATACTAATATACTAGTATATTAGTATTGTTGTTGTCAAGTTGAACTTTCAGAATATTTTTATAGATTCTAACTTAGATAGATTCTAACCTAGATAGTTTGTTTTTTCATATTTTTTACCGTAAATGTTAAAATGTCCTTTTAAAATAAAAGTTTTTCTGCTAGAATTGCCACTATTGTTATGTTTACGCTATCAAAAGAGTTAAGGCTTTATATAATATTTGGTTTGTTTATCGGATTTTTAATCGGGATGAATGTTCTGGGAGGAAAAATTGTTCCTTTTGGACCATTTCAGGTGTCTGTAGCTTTTCTTATAGTTCCGTTGTCATTTCTTATGACTGATATTGTAGAAGAAGTGTACGGGAAGAAAAAGGCCCGCGAATTTATAATCGCAGGCGTAATTTCTCTAATAGTTTTCTTAGGATTTATAATTCTATTTTTAGTTCTTCCGCCCGCAGAGCGGTTTACCCACAATGAAGAATACAGAACGATTTTTGGGACGTCAGCCCGAATTGTCTTTGCTTCAATTACAGCATTTTTGCTTTCTCAATTTCATGATGTTTGGTCATTTAAATTCTGGAAAGATACCACAAAAGGGAAAATGCTTTGGTTGAGAACCAATCTTTCGACAACTGTTTCTATGACTATAGATACTTTCGTTTTTATGTTTTTGGCCTTTTATATGCTGACACCTAAGTTTACATTCGGATTTATAATTCAGATGATAATTCCCTATTTAATATTTAAAATAGTGTGGGGTATGACATCCAGTCCTCTCATTTACGCCGGCGCCTCATGGCTCAAGAGAGAAAAATAAATCCTTATTGTTTTATTATTTATACTAATCTAAAATAACAATAATTCTAACGTGAAAACTATAATTTTCTCAGTGGCATTTTTAATTTTTGGTTTTTTAATAGGTTATTTCTTGCTAAAATCTTCAAGCCAAAACATAAAAGAGATTGAGAATTGTGAGTCCAAATATAGTTTTATCAATCCACAATTGGGTTGTGGACAAACGTTGATTATAAAAAAGCATGGATATTCGGATCTTGTAGAAAAACTTAATGCTTATATAGAAACCAATAAAAACGATGGGGTAGTAGAGAACGTGTCGGTATATTTTCGTGATCTGGAAAATGGACCAGCATTTGGAATAAATGAGAACGAAAGATTTATTCCAGCCAGCCTTTTTAAGCTTCCAATAATGTTTGCGTATTACCAGCTAGTTGATGAAGAGGGATTGGATTTGGGTATACAGATAGGATTTGGACAGGATTCTGAAAGCCAACCGAGTAGGCAGTTTTTTCCACCGAAAGAAGAAGTAAAGCCTCATACCCCCTACACATTAGACGATTTGATTTATAGAATGATTGCTTATTCAGACAATAAAGCGACTGCTGCATTGGTTTCAGATCTGGGGAATCGGTCTACGGGACGTGGGTCAGACCTTATGTTGGAGATATATAAGTCAACTGGAATTACTTATCCCGACGATAAAACTGATGCTGTTATTACGACAAAATCCTATGCTTCATTATTTAGGATTTTATATAATGCATCATTTTTATCTAGTGAGATGTCAGAAAAAGCACTTAAAAATTTAGCAAGTGGGACTTTTAAGCAAGGAATTCCTAAAGGTGTGCCTGAAAATATTTTGACTGCACATAAATTTGGAGAGAGATTTGATGAGAGTTTAGAAAATGACGTAGAACAGTTCCATGATTGTGGAATTGTCTATTTTCCGAACAATCCTTATCTGTTATGTATTATGACAAAAGGAAAATATATACCTACGTTGGTTGCTTCAGTTGCCAATATTTCAGAAATGGTCTATAAAGAAGTAGAATCCCGCAAAATCGAAAATTAAAACGCTTTTGTACTCTTCTTGCTGCATCCCGATTAAATCGGGATCAGTCTAGAAAAGATTATACCCTTTTTACATATTTACTAAGGTCGGGTACCCTGTACCCTCTCAAAATACAGTTAGTTGGGTACAATTTTTATAAATTGTCAAATTTGCTGTGGTTTTTTAAAGTCACTAATAAGTAGCAGGCTAAATATACCCAAAAGAGTAAACCCCGCACCGAGAACAACCTTACCCCGGTTAAATCGGGGCTTACGGGCGGGGTATTGTGGTGCGGGGTGAAAACATTACGTTCAAATCGGTAACAACCCATAACATTAATTAGTAGGAATCCTGTAGTTTGGGGTTAAACGTCCAATAGTATTTATAGGATTACATCTTATAGCAAAAATATATCAGATAAATGATAATGCCGTAGTTATAGCATAGAATACACATATATAATTAATTTTCTTTAGCTTCAAAAATCCTATAGGGTGTTGACCTTCACAGCAAGTACCAAATATTATTAGAAAGAGTACCGATTTTTCGGCTGTTATTAATATGAGAAAAGAAAAAATGAAGTTATTATTTAAAAGATTATCTGTTTTTATACTCCTTGTATTAGTGGCATTTCCACACGATTTAGTGAGGCTACTTGACTTTGATTTATCTGTACCGCAAGTTGAGGCTGCTACGACAACGCTTACGACAGGTTTAGACCTGAAAGCAGGCACATTTACAGGCACAAATGCTGACGAGAAAGAAGGAGATTTAAATCTAACTGCAGAGGGCGATTGGGGAGCGCGAAACTGGCCTACCCCAGACTTAACTTTAACTAACGGATCGGCTTTAGCATCAGATGGAGTATACACCTACGTTATACCATCAAGCGACAAGAGATTTCAGCGATATATTCCGGATGAAAATAAATGGCAAACTTTAGAATATTCTCCGTACACCGCCTATATAGGCGCAGATATGACGTATATGGATGGATATGTTTATGCTGAATTTGGAGGATATCAGAATAAATTCAGTAGATATTCTGTGGCAAATAATAGTTGGGAGAATTTAGCAAATTTACCCGATTTAGCATATAGCGGATCGTCTGTTTCAAATGACGGGACTTATATCTATGCGCTTCGGGGAAATGCAACCTCTGATTTTTGGCGATATAATCCAGCGACTAACGCTTGGTCTACTATGACTGGTCCTCCAGGGACCACGAATACCGGTGCAGATTTAGTCTATGACGATGGATACTTCTACTCATTGCGCGGAGGAAACACTACGACTTTTTACAGATACGACATAGCGGGTGGCACTTGGAGCACACTGTCAGTTGCACCAGGTACGATAAATGATAATTCAAATAAAACTACTGATGGGACGTATATTTACGTTCCCCGTGGAAATAATACAAATACTTTTTACAGATACGACATAGCGGGTGGCACTTGGAGCACATTGACTAACGCTCCCGCGACAACGCGATATGTAGGAGCTATTTACAATGCTGACGAGGACTTAGTGTACTTTTTCCGGGGAAACGCAACTTATGATTGGTGGAAGTATGATAAAGCGAATAACTCTTTTGTAGGAAATGAAGTTTTGCCGAATACTCCACAAAGTGGTGCAGACATAATATATTACAACGGTTATGTGTATTATAAAAGAGCAAATAGTTCTAATTATTACCGTTTTGATATAATTAATAATACTTGGTCGACTCTTTCTAATCCGCCAGCAGGTTTTAGCGCGCAGGACACAAAAGGAATTAGAGCAGGAAGTCTTTTGTATTATTTCAGAGGTACGGGTGCGACTTTTTATAGCTATAATACCGCAACGGATACTTGGTCATCTCTTACTGATGCTCCAACAACCCCTTCGTATGGTTCCAGCTTAGCTTATCCAGGATCAGGTGACTACATATATGCAACTCGTGGAGGTTTGACTGTTGGATTCTGGCGGTACAGTATTTCAGGAAATAGTTGGGACGATGCTGCAGTAGCAGATCTCCCGACAGATTCCGAATCTGGATATGGAGCCAGAATAATTTCAGACGGCACAGACATCTACGCCATAACTGGTAGTGGAATAGCAAATATTTTGAAATATACTGTTGCAACGAATACTTGGTCTTTACTTAATACTCTTCCTTTCTCACCATACTGGGGAACGGATATTATTTATTACAATGGGAAGATCTATGCACAATCTGGTTATTATAGAAAAACTTTTTGGGAATATAATATCTCCTCGAATGCATGGAGGCAATTGGCAAATGTTCCGGGATACTATCCTCAAGATATTGGTCCTTATAATGGAGGGTCGTTGGCATTTGATATTGACAATAACGTTATGTATTCCATATACGGGGCAAATATAACTAGTTTTTTAACTTATTCTCCGGGTAGTAATAACTATCCAACTTCAGGACAATGGACTTCTGATGTTGTAGATTTGACTTATGTAAATAACTTTACTTCTTTTACCTCATCAGCAACAACACCCGATGATTCAGCAGTTACTTTCGAAACAAGAACCAGCACAGACAGTGCTGTTTGGTCTTCATGGCAAAGCATATCAGGATCTACTATCCAGTCTGCTGCAAACCGTTATATTCAAATCCGTGCAACTCTTTCCGCAAGTACAGACAGAAATGATGCTCCGATACTGCATTCTGTAAGTATCAACTATACAGGAGACGAGGTTGCGCCAACGAATCCAGACACATTTACGGGAAGTTCTAGAGAGGTGGGTGGTGTCGCGATTACTTCTGGTCAGAGCTATTTATATGATCATCCATATTTTACATGGAGCGGTGCATCAGATGCCCAGACGTCAGTCGAAAGTTATTATGTTTATTTTGGTTCAAATGTATCTGCAGATCCCGCAACCGCAGGAAACAACCAGACTAGCACAACCTATACTGTTGTATCATCGCTTACCGCCGGAACTTATTATTTGCGGATAAAAACTGTTGACGCGTCAGGTAATGTAAGCGCTGCAGTAACGGGTTTTACATATATTTACTCTGGAGTATCCCCCCCGACCTCGGTTTCATTTGAAGATACAAGTGATTTTTCAGGCACCGTTAATAATGTCTCTATAGCAAATGATGAAATAAAACTTGCTTCCAGCTCAGGATTTTGGCAACAAGAGAGGCTGTCTAATATTACGGCAACTGTTAACTATGGAGCGGGATTTGCCTATGTGTCATCCAGCAATAAGCTTTATACATTTAGAGGAAATAGTACTACTTTTTATGAGTATGATATAGATAATGACACTTGGTCTACTTTAGCAAATGCACCAGCTACTGTATATCAAGGGGGCGATTTGGTTGAAGGTCCAGATGGATATCTATATGGTCTTCCAGGTAGAAACCTTAACTCTTTTTGGAGATATAATATTTCAACAAACACATGGTCAGATGAAGATGCTTCGGATGCTCCAACCAGCATATATTATGGTTCAAGCATGATTTACGATGGTTCACAATATATTTATATATTGAGAGGAAATAATGACGACGCATATTATCGATATGATACGACCTTTGATAGTTGGGATAGCCTTGCCTTGACTAACTTTGGTGCCCCTTCAAATACAGACGTTAATAATGTATATTTGGGAGGAGATTTGGCATACAATGGTGATACATCCATTTATGCCATACAGGGAAATACTAGAAGTGGATTTGCACAATATGATACTTCTTCTGATGAGTGGAGTACTCTTCCTAGCCTTCCAGCATTACCCTATAACGGAGCGCAAATAGAGTACGATTCTGTATCTAATTCTGTCTATTATGTTTCTGGTTGGTCGCGGCCGTTTCTCTTCAAATATGACCTGGGAACGTCATCTTGGTCTCAGCTTCAGGATGCTCCTGGAATAATAAGGAATGGCGGATCTCTAAAAAATGTTAATGGTGAACTTTATGTTTTAGCTGGAAATAGTACCACATTATGGAAATACAATATTGAAAAATCGAGCTGGCTCACTCCAAATAGAGGATTTTTTGGAACAGAATTCAGGGGAGCAGATTACCAGAATTTTGGTTATGGGGCGGAATTAGTAAAGGGTGATGGTGATTATTTTTACATGTCCAGGGGTAACTATGATAATCAATTTGTACGCTATAAACCTTCAACTGGAGAAGCTGCAAAAATGAAAAGTGCCCCAATGGGTTTTTATAACGGTTCTGCTATGACATATGATGAAGACAGTAATAAAATTTATGCAATTGGCAGTTTGTATGTACCGAGGTTTTTCTCATACGATATATCTACAGATTCATGGTCAGAGGAAACCTTAGATCCATTGCCGGTTGACCCCTCATCTGGATCGTCGCTTGCTTATGACGGGGACAGATATATATATTGGATAAGGGGCACTAGTACGACATTTTACCGTTATGATAAAAATGCAATAGCAGGAAGCAGATGGTCGCAGATAGCAAATTCTCCAGGTGCATTTGGTTATGGTACTCAGATAATTTATAAGGGGGGTTATGCCTATGTGACTAGGGGAAATAATGTTGCAAATAATCCATTCTACAGATATAACCCCGGCACAAATTCTTGGGATACTATGTCTCCGCTTCCAATTGATGTATATAACGATGGAACATTAGTTGATGGAGGCGGAGATAAAATTATCGCATGTAAGGCAGAGAATACAGCTCTTTGTTATGAGTATTCGATAACAGATGATTCATGGAGCTCAATTGCAAATGCTCCAGCCCAATTTTATATCGGCGCTTCAGCTGCAAGCGATTTATCTGGCATGATGTATGTCATTCCGGGAGCTGGTTCCCTAACTTTTCAGAACGGTGTTTATAGTTATGTAATCCAGTCAGATAATTCATCTTTTCAAGAAAGCGGAAGTTATACATCTGCCACCCACGATTTAGGGTCTGTGTATAGGTTTGCGAATGTAGACCTAACCTATACTTCTGCTGCAAATACTACTTTAGCTGTTTATACTCGCTCGAGTAATGACGGAGCTGATTGGTCTACATGGACTTCTGCTGCAAACCTTAGGTCCATAGGTACAGATTATGCTTATGAAATAAAATCTCCTGCCAATCGTTATCTTCAAGTTAGATTTGATTTCACATCTGGAAATAGAATTTACTCAGGAACCATTTCTGATTATAGTATTTCATACTATCAGGATACAGACGTTCCCACAAATCCTACAGGTTTGTCAGGGTATTCAAGCGCCACGCAGTCTGCTAGTCTCACTACAAATAACTGGTATAACCATACCGCGCCTAACTTTGACTGGCCTGACGAAGATGCCGCAAGTGGTGCAACGGATGGTGCGGCAGGCTCCGGAATTTCAGGATATTACGTTTACTTTGGAATGGACAACGGTGCCAGCGCTTATGACGATGGAGCTTTACAAACAGAAACTGCATATACAGCAGGAAGTCTTACATCGGGCTCGACTTATTATCTAAAAATAAGAGCAGTTGACGATGCAGATAATTTGGCATCTTCGGATTGGGATGCTTTTACTTACAAATTTGATAATGTAGCGCCTGAAAATCCCTCAACGGTTACTGCCGACCCATCGGGATATACGGCTGTAAATGATTTCGATTTCTCATGGAGCGGTGCAACAGACAGCGCGTCTGGAGTCGCCAGTTATTGTTATAAGACAACTCTTGCGGGAGCCGAGACATGTGACGTCACGGCGACCTCTTTAGAAGGAGTTGAAGCAGGTGGAACCGGCGCAAGCACTTTTTATGTAAGAGCTGTGGATAGCGCTGGAAATAGACCAGCTACATATTCAAGTGTTTCATATTACTATAGCTCGACTGCACCAAGTGCTCCGCAGAACCTTGAAGTAACGCCAACGTCTAATTCTGTAAATCAATTTGCTTTTGAGTGGTCTCCGCCTGCAATTTACTTTGGTGCGCAAGCGAATTTACGCTACTTTTATTCTGTAAATGCGCTACCTACAGCAGACAATGTTAACGTTATTGGTCTTACTGCTACAAATTTGGGTGTAGATGCTTACGCTACGGTTCCCGGCGCAAATATTATGTATGTTGTTGCAAAAGATGAAGCGGGAAATATTGATTACAACAATTATGCACAGGTTACATTTACTGCAAATACCTCAGCCCCCGGCATTCCAAAGAAAGCAGACATTGCAGATATTTCGGTAAAAGCTCTTGAAGCTTGGAAACTGGCTATCACTTGGGAGGCGCCGACCTCAAGTGGTTCTGGTGTTTCAACCTATAAAATATACGGAACGACAACTGATACATTAACTTGTGCTGATAATTTTGATTCCTTTACTTATCTAGCGTCAACAACCGGAAGAAGTTATGTAGATACGGATTTGGATCAGGTAGATTATTCATACTGTGTTAAGGCTTGTGACTCTACAAATAACTGTTCAGCAGTGTCAGATACCGTAACTATGCTTCCAACGGGTAAATTTGAATCACCAGCGGAACTTACTGCGAGTCCATCAGCAACTGTTAACACCAAGTCTGCGACCATCGAGTGGGCGACTAGCCGTACGAGTAATTCATTTGTAAAATACGGGACATCCTCCGGTGATTATGGCACAGAAGTTGGTTCATCTACTCATGTTACCGCGCATGAAATTCTTATAGAAAATCTTGCTCCAGGTACTACCTACTACTATAAGGCATTTTGGACTGACGAGGACGGAAATATAGGAGAATCTGAGGAATTAGACTTTACAACAGAACCCGCTCCGGTCGTCAGCTCTGTTAAGATGAGCAACATTAGCATAAATTCTGCATTTGTTAATTTCTCCGTTCAGTACGCAACAACAGTAAAAGTACTTTATGGTCCGACTATAAATTATGGAGGAATAGAAACTCTTTCGACCTCTAAAGACTTAACAAGCTATACAGTAGCCCTCGAGAATCTTGCTGAAGGCTCGGAGTATCACGTCCAAATTGTTGCGGAGGATGCGGAAGGAAATGTTTTTTCGGGAGACGACTATACGTTTGAAACTCTTCCTCAGCCAAAAATTACTGCTTTTAGAATGCAGCAGGTTGCTGGACAAGCAACAGCTACTTTGAGACTTTTATGGACCTCAAATACAACCATAACATCAGTAGTTACATATTATCCGACCAGCAACCCTTCTGCTGCAAAAGACAGTATAAATCTTGTTCTGCGCAGAAATCATACAGTTATTTTAAGTGAGTTATTAGATGAGACAGATTACACGATTATAGTTAAAGGAAATGATAGTGCGGGAAATGAAGCCACATTTACTCCCCAATCTGTTAAAACCGCAGCCGATTTACGTGCCCCTGAAATTGAGAACATGAATGTAGAAAGTACGATAACAGGAGTTGGAGATGAAGCACGGGCGCAACTGGTTATAAGCTGGGATACAGACGAGCCTGCAACATCTCAAGTTGAATATTCGGAGGGAACAGGTTCTACCTACAGTCAGAGTTCTCAAGAAGACACTAGTTTAAAAAAGAATCACTCCGTAACTATTTCAGGACTAAGTCCGGCAAGCATTTACCATCTACGTGCAGTTGTTAAAGATAAATCTAACAATATAGGAACATCATTTGATACAGTGGTAGTAACGCCAAAATCAACGAAAGACGCTTTGACTCTGGTTATAGAAAATCTTTCGAAAGCTTTTGGATTCTTAAGAGGAATAAATCAATAATATGGATAAAAATTTAGCAAATATAGCGGTTGAAAACATAACAGAAAGGGGGACTGGTGGGACTGGTGGAACTCTTATGAAAACTTCTGACTTAAGAAAGTCATTTTATGTCGGACTTCCTAATGAGGTAGAAATTTTAAAAGGGATAAATACAGAAATTGAAAAAGGTGACTTTGTAATAATATTTGGTCCTTCCGGATGCGGAAAATCTACACTCTTACATACACTTTTAGGATTGGAGCCTCCCACCTCAGGAGAAATAAATTTAGAAGGACAGAGTTTTTACGGAATGAAAGAAGACGATAGAGCAAATTACAGAAGGCATAAAGTCGGAATTATTTACCAGCAGCCTTTGTGGATTTCTTCACTGGATGTTAAAGGAAATATAACTTTTACATTAAAACTTTTGAATTATGATCAGCAAAAAATTGACTCTAGGGTTTCAGAGGTATTATCACTTGTCGGGATGGAAGATTGGCGTGACTATCATCCTAAAGAACTTTCATCCGGTCAGCAGCAGAAAGTATCACTCGCGCGTGCTTTGGCAGTTGATCCGGTTCTGATTGTAGCTGACGAGCCCACCGGAAATCTGGACACCATTTCGGGAAAACAACTTATCGACCAATTTAATGAATTCAACAAAAAAGGGATAACAATTATCATGGTTACCCACGATTTGGAATATTTAAAGTATGCAAATAAAGTAATTCACATGATTGACGGAATGGTAGTCGAACAATATGTAGGAAAACCCGGTCAAAGCTTTAACCGTGATGCACAGGGTAAAAGAGGAGAAAATGACGTTACCGAAAAGGCAGGAATTAACGTCCGCGATCCCAAGTTTTTGACTGGACTTAAAGGAGATCATGACGGGAAAATTGAACAGCTAGTCGATAAAGTAGAAGCTCCAAAAGATGAGCCGTCAGTTCCTTCAGACAAGCTTCCTATAGGTGATAAAAAGCCAAAACCTGTAGAGCAGGGAGACTTTGTGGAAGGAATTAATACTCAAAAACAAAAATTAGAACAAGAAAAAGGAAATAAAAAATAGATATGAAAAAACTATTCAAAAATATTATTTCGCTTTTGGTAAGCCCAACTTTTTGGATAAATCTTCCCAAAAATACGATTATTTCTGGAAAAAAATCCGGAATAACAATTTTTCTATTTGTGACATTTTTTATGCTTTTGATAATTGCACTTATCGGACAAATTTATAAATTAATCGAAAGCATTCCTCTTTTAGGATTTCCATTCAAAAAATTTGAAATAGTCTGGCACAAAACTTTGGGTCAATATATCGACAAATTAGTTCTAGTGCTTGATAAAATCAAAACTTTTGAAGTCGAGAGAACCTATCTTATTTATCTTGCCTTTGCAAATTTGAAATCGAAAAAGAGTAGAACTGCGATAACTATTGCAGGTATGTCGTTTGGAGTAGGTATTATAGTTTTACTTCTTTCTTTGGGGTATGGAATTGAACGTCTTGTTATTTCAAGAGTCGCATCGCTTGGCGAGTTAAGTGTGGTTGATGTATCAACGGGCGGGAATACGGCGGTAAGGCTTAATAAAGAAGCTATCAAAAAAATAGAAGCACTAGGGAGCATAGAAAAAGCAGTGCCTATAGTATCTGTTGTAGGAAGAGTGAGTCTAAATAAGGCCTCAACTGATGTTTTGGTTTACTCAACTGTAAATGAATATTTTCCGCTTATAAATATTGATTTAAAAAAAGGCGAGCTTTTTACTGAAAACGATTTACTTTCAATGAAAGCATCATCAGGCGAGGTTGCAGGAGTAGCTAGCAATTTAATAAAAGCAAATTTCGGCGACAGAACAACTCTTAATACTATTGAATTTAATATTTTGCCTGAGCAAACTCCGGTCGTATGGGAAGATTGTTCGACAAATAGCCGGATTGTAGGCTATACGGCAAGAATTACAGGAGGATACGAAGGACAGGAATACTGGGCAAGCAGTTACTACTCACTAGACGATACAGGACAGTCTGGAATAGATATAGAAACGAGTGAGTATTTAGGTCGTTGGGTTAAGGCTCTCGTGCCCTTGTATCAAAGAAATGCTGACGATACGCTTCGTCCGGAGTTTGACGATAATGGCAGACACGAGTGGGTGGAAGGGTGTATTCAAAAAAGATTTATTCAGGTAGAGAGGGAGTATGTTTTAAGAGAAGTTCTAGGAGAAGCAACTGCAAGCGCATCGATAGCGCTTAGTGTCGAATCGTCCGCAAGCGCCGTTTTGGCAGGAGAAGATGTTGACGCATCAGATTCTGCCCTTTTTGGTTTTGATGAATCTATAGTTGGAACAGATTCTGCAGGAATTGAGATGGTAGATTTGCTCTCACAAGAAAAAGCAAATAAAAAAGAAACAGCGAATCTTGAATTCAAAGGCGGACACAGCGGACAGGCGGTCGTTTCTTCGGGGCTTCTATCACTCTTAGTAATTTCTGAGAAAGACGCTTTAGATACGACATTTAGGTCTTCGTTAATCGTTGGAAAGGGACAAATTCCGGAACTCGACGGAAGAGCGCTTTCTGAAGAAGTCGAGTATAAAATAATTGGAGTTATAGACGACGAACAGGATCAGTATTTTTATGTACCCCTTAAGGACGCGCAAGTTCTAGGAGTTACGAATTTTTCTCAGGCAAAAATTGTTATGGATGACAAGCGCGAAATGTCTGATTTGAGGAAAAAAATTGAAGATTTAGGTTTTAGAACGGCAAGTACTGCTGATACAGTTGCGCAAATTGAACTTCTATTCGGTAATTTAAGGCTGGTACTCGGACTTTTGGGAATGGTAGCGCTCGGTGTAGCGTCACTGGGAATGTTTAATACTCTGACAGTTTCTTTACTTGAAAGAACCCGTGAGATAGGAGGTATGAAAACGATAGGAATGGTTGCCGAAGAAGTACGCGACATATTCCTTTCCGAAGCTATGATAATGGGACTTTCAGGAGGAATTGGAGGGCTAATTCTCGGATTTGTTATAGGGAAAATTCTTTCAATTCTTATTAGCGCTTTTTCTCTTGCAAATGGAGGAGAGTTTATAAATCTTACTCATATTCCGCCATTTCTTATTTTATTTATTATTGTTTCTTCATTTGTTGTAGGAGTCCTTACGGGTTTATATCCTGCACTTAGGGCGAGAAGAATATCCGCTCTTAATGCATTACGATACGAATAGACTCATTGAACTTTCCTATAAAATTTGGCTAAACTAAGATACAATGAAAAATAAAAAAACTTTGGAAAAATCGACCCATTCATTTAACGAGTTAAAAAAAGAGGAGAAGCATCACATATTAAGACTTTATGATTTTTTGACATATTCACTCCGAGCCGAAATTAAGAAAAGACCATGGGAATTTGTCGCTTTATTTTTTATAGCGCTTTGCGGAACAATCTTACTTTCAGGGTTTTTAATTTCACTTGTAACAGGCGGAATAAATATAAAGTATTCTGTTCCCAGTTTTTCTCTATCAAGTTTTTCTTTGCCGAATATGATCGGAGCAGAGATTTCTACGGGAAAAAATTCGAGTTATTCTCTCGACCCTTTAGTTTTATTAGAAAAAATCAGAAGTGGAAGTGATGATTATCTTCTCATAGATATAAGAACTCTTGATGAATACGAAAATGGTCATATAAAAACGGCACTAAGTATGCCTGTTTATGAAACAGACTTAGTAGACGAAAACTGGGAAATAGACAAAGGCAGGATTAGAAAGGCTATAAATGATAAATTTGGGAATAAAGATATGGTTATCGTCTATGGTCATTCCCAACACTCGTCTTTAAGCCCAAAAGTTGCAGATAGTATAGGTGAAAAAGCAATACCATTGGGTATAGGATGGAATGAGTGGGCGCATTTTAAGCAGTGGTGGGTTCCTGAAGGAAAATGGGATGATATAGATATTTCTGAATATATTCAGGTTAGGGAA
>Ga0210057_1001969_pt1 | contig 30337 bp, 33 predicted proteins | sample CryGeyCG2114_010_2_FD_183968 | JGI IMG/M metagenome (GOLD analysis project Ga0210057, IMG submission 183968) | Groundwater microbial communities from aquifer - Crystal Geyser CG10_big_fil_rev_8/21/14_0.10 (SPAdes) (version 2) | ecosystem: Environmental > Aquatic > Deep subsurface > Groundwater ...
AGCTACAAAACCAGAAAACGTACTACACGAAGTGCTCTTCAAAGCAGCATTGTGTAACAAGTTAATCAGCTAATTCTTAGAGAAATTGCATGAATGTCCTGCAAAGCAGGAATCATGCAACAAAGGATAAATCACAAAAGTAATGGAACATTACGCCATGTAATTTACTATACTAGCAAATCTCAGGAAGTTCCATTATTAACGAGATTTGCTATTATCTTACTTTGACCATTCCTTCAAATTGTTTAGACCCTTCTTCCTTCTTTTGCTTCACTTCTTTCCATTTACCCCCTGAGAATTCCCACTTTTTCTGTGTAGAAAATTCAGGAATCTTTAACCCTGCGCTGGGAGGATTTTCTTCCTGCCATCTCAATTCTTGAGCAATTTTAGTTAATTCAATCCTTTCACTATAACTAAGTCCAGGCCAATTATCTCTGACATGCAGTATGCCCTCCGATTCGTATTCAGGGCACTCTTCCATCGCTGCCAGTGTTGATTTAACATTCTTATGGCTGTCATAGAATCCTGAAAATAAAGTGAACCATCTTGTTTCAGGTCTTAACAAGGCAAGTTTTGCAGTATTAACTCCGTCTGCATTGCTGCCTTCATAAAATCCATTTACATTGTCTGCATGTTTCCTGAAATCTGTTAAATACTTGGAAACTTGCCGGAACTCCTCAGAACTTTCTCCTTTCCTTTCTTTAAAATAGGTCTTTGTTCCTTCCAATTCAAGAACTTTACATAATGAATCTTCCAATTCTCCTGGAAAATTACCTGGCCAGGAACCAACAGTGTAGTGGCAGCTTAACCTGTAAATATTTTGCACCTGTTCAACAGGACTTAGTTTTAAGAAATCAGGAGTTACACTTGCACCTAGTGGATAATTTTCATCATGAAAATTATCTGTACTTAAGAGAAAAGTGTGATATCCTTGTTCCTTGTAAACATCTTCAATCTTTTGTAGACGTTTTTTTGCTGTTTCATTCACGCCCAGACTTACAGAACTGAAATATCCTTGAGTGGGAATGTAAGGGTATACTATTTTCCTGTGCTGTTCGGTAGACAACAAAGGTCCGATATCCTCCGGCAGATTATCCTGCTGACTTACAACAAGAATGTTCAAAGTCTTAGATGGTATGGATGTATTCCCAGGTCTGTAAGTTCCATAGTGCGGACTTTTTGAATTAAATCCAAGATTTTCAAAACCAAATTGTCTTGCGTCAAGAATTCTGTCAATATCTTCTTGGTTTGGTCCTGCAGCAGGAATTTCTTCTCCTCCGGAAGTGTTGCCGACATTAATGGGAAGATATGTCTTTGGACTGCATGCAATTGCGCCTGTAACCAAAGTTGAGAGAGCGATTGTCTTTAAATCCATATGAAAATAATGTGGGAACAACTTTATATATTTTTAGAATCTAAAATCCAGATAAATACAGAAATAATAACTAAATCTACTCTTCATCAGGGTTTTCCCTTCTGATTACCTTGACAGCATCCATTTTAACTGTTATTGGGATAGGAACTGCTGCTTCCAGCAATTCAACCACAATTTCTTCTTTCTGCTTGTTGATTCTGATGACTTTAGCATTCTCACGCTTGAACGGACCGGAAATGATTTCTACGATATCTTTCTTCTTGATATTCATCTCTACTTTAACCTGCTCAAGCATGTGTTCAATTTCAGGGTAAGGAATTTCACGAGGAAGAAGTCCTCTGGAGTATGGTACTCCGTGTAAAACTATTTCCGCATCATCTTTAGAAGTAACTTCAATAAATACATAGCCTCTCATTCCATGCGGTCTTATTACCGCCAGGATGCCTTTAGGGTTTTTCTGTAGTTTTGAGATCAGATAATCTACAACTTGATCTTCCCTGTTCGCTGCTGTTCTAAGTCCATAAATTTGTGTTGACATTTTATTAAAATAATATTTGTTTACCCAGGAATATTACAAAACCGATAGCGCCGATGATCGCAATCCCCAAACCGGTAACTTTCATGCTGCTTATGTATTCTGTCTTGTTAGGTTTCTTGGTGATACGAATCACCCGTATAGTTTCTTTTATAAATCTTTTTACTTTATTTTTCTTAGTATCCTGAGGCTCCATCGTAGCTGTTAAGACAGTATTTGATTTATAAAGGTTTCCAAAAAAACAACGATTTTTTTTAAACCCCAAAAAAGTAGGTCTTTTTTGTAGGGTTGCGGTAGAATTTCTAAATCTTCAATTAACAAACTCAATCCCTAACTCGGATTGCATCTCGCCTTTTTTCTTGTTGAAATAAGTGTTCTCTTCGCCAAAGATCTGCTCTGAACTTACACCTGTTATTATCAGCATGGTCCTGATAGTCTTCTCCAGATCCTTGTAGATCTGTGCTCCCCAGATGATCTTAGCTTTTGGATCTAATCTTTCTGCTACTGTCTCCACGATCTTCCTTGAATCATCAAGGGTTAAACTTTCCCCTCCGGAAATGTTGATAAGCGCGCCGGTAGCGTTGGATATGTCAACATCGATGAGCGGATTATCTAAAGCTTTCTGCACCGATTCATTGGCGCTGTCTTCAGAATCAGATTCACCCACGCCGATGAGAGCAACCCCTCCTTCTCTCATTATGGCCTTAACGTCAGCAAAATCTAGGTTTACCAATCCTGTCCTGGTAACCAGTTCAGCAATACCTTTAACTGAATTAGTAAGAATCTCATCCGCCACCTTGAATGCTGTCTGTAAAGGCAGTTGTGGAGCAAGTTCTAACAGTTTGTCGTTTGGAATTACAATAAGAGTGTTGATACTTTGTTCAAGTTTCTCCAACCCGATCATGGCATTTTCAAACCGGTGCGCTCCTTCCATAGTGAAAGGCACGGTCACGATGCCTACACTAAGCATACCCATCTTTTTAGCAAGTTTTGCTACAAAGGGAGCACTTCCTGTCCCTGTTCCTCCGCCTAGACCACAGGTGATAAAAATCATATCTGCCCCGTCTATTGACCTTTTGATATCATGTTCACTTTCCTTGGCAGCTTCTTCACCAACTTTTGGATTTGATCCAGCTCCCAGTCCCTGGGTAAGTTCTTTACCGATAAGAATTTTGGTGTCTGCAGTAGTGTACAGCAGATCTTGCGCATCAGTATTGATGGCTACAGTTTGGATCCCTTTAATTCCTACTTCTGAGATACGGTTGATAGTATTGTTGCCTGCTCCGCCGCACCCAATCACTCTGATCCTAGTTTTCTGGCTGGAGATAAGTCTTTCCAATTCCTGATCGATATCATGGTTGGCTTTCTTATGAGAAATATGTTCGGTGCGAATCTGTTCGTTTCTTTGCCCGTAATTATTTTCCTGAATCTCAACTTCAGCATATGAATCCATTGTAAAACTTACCCCGTCCCTTTTTAGGATAAAATTATCAGAAGATGTATATAAAGATTATTGCACTGAAGCATTACTTTTTCTCTGCGCCTTTCTTCTGAAACAGAACGTCTTTCAAGCCTGTAAGTTCCACAAGTTTATGCGCAAGCATCGTAGTGATCTGTAATGGGAAATCAATTGGTAACGTAATTGTAGCTTTGTCTTCCTTGACTTCAGCTTCAATCTTATCTTCGGGTATCCTTAACGTAAAATGCAAAAATGAAACTAATTTATCTTTTGTATCTGTAATCTTTTCATTTATCTTGAATGTGTATGTTATTTCCTTTCCAGCTAATGGATGATTAAAATTCACGATGATCCTTCCTCCTGAAACAGTAGCTACTGTTCCCATCTGGCCGTCAATATCTATCTGTAACCCAGGCTGCGGGTTTATCTTATGTTCCCTGAATGTGCTTGAAGGAACTATCTTCATTTTTTTGATATCCCTTTTGCCGAAAGCCTTTTCAGGCGGGAGAGTTACATTATATTCCTTACCAACTTCCTTGCCTTCAAATTGTTCATCCAGGCCTGGAAGGATCTGTTTCTCTCCAATGCATACTACTGCAGGAGAATAATTCATCTTTTCTGAGAAAATATTGCTATCTCTGGCAGCTTTCTCTTCAGTAGTGTCAAAAACAGTTCCATCTGGGAGTTTACCGGTATAATCCACCTTGACAAAATCTTTCTCTTTGACTTTTTCTGCCATCACTTTGCTTAGAAATGTTTACTTTATAAGTTTTACCATTTATTGGCGCTCATTTATTTGTACTATCTACGTCAGGGATAAGTTCCCTGAATAAAGTTATGAGCACATCGTCAAATACTTCCATGTCTCCCAGCCCTGCTTCCAGAATATTGGTGTGATAATTTGGTTCTTCAGAGAAATATTTGACTTTCGTCCATTGGTTGCCCCATCTGTCAGGTGGAAGATAACCGTCAAAGTCATAACAGCCGGAAGTGTCTGAATCAAGATGGCGGATAAGAGTAAGTTCTATCTCAATTCCATCTTCCATCATCTCAAACCATTGGTCTGCTTTATCTTCATTATATTGTTCTGATAAATTGTTGGGGTTAGGTGAGATGTTATATTCGTGACCAGTAACAGGATCTTTTCCTGCGCTTCCAATATGCGCGGGATATATCTCATCAAGAAGTTTGTGTTTGGGAAGAACTGCATAAACCCAGTATTGCACCTGGGAATTACACCAGACGCCGCCATAGATTCTATTTTCAGAGTATATGTGGCTGCCTTCCGGGTGATCCTTCGGCCATGAGCCTGTTTCTTCATTAGTTATCCTTGAAAGTGAGAATTGTACTTTTCCTCCTGCTTCATCATCATTTATTGGCATAAATCTTAATCCCAAATAGTGCTTGAAACCTATGCCTTCATATTTCATCCTGTGCACTATCTCTAAATTTTGAGACCATCTTTTGTCTCCTGTAAACTCTTCAGTTGAGACAGAAGATTCTGTCTTTCGGTAGATGCCGGAATATTGCGGTTTTTCTTCAGCGCATCCTAATAAAGTTTCCAAACCCAGAATTAAGGGAAGTAATCTTTTCATTTATTGTCTGTAAGTTAAAGGGATTGATAAATGTTTTGAAGGTTGGAATTGGTATATCAGAAGACAGATGCCTAATTTGCGCGATAGGGTTTAAATAAGAACCAACTACCCACTGGACAAGTATCCGTAAACTTTAATAAGGTGATAGTCTTATTTATATCAAAATGAGGGGATTTAGATTTATAGACTTATTTGCCGGAATAGGTGGTTTTAGATTAGCTATGCAAGCGCAAGGTGGCAGTTGTGTATTTTCTTCAGAATGGGATTCTCAAGCTCAGATTACCTACAAAGCTAATTTTGGAGAAAACCCAGAAGGCGACATTACTAAAATCAAAGAAGAGGATATTCCAAAACATGATATTCTTTGCGGTGGTTTTCCATGTCAAGCATTTAGTATTTCTGGAAAGCAACGCGGTTTCAAAGATACAAGAGGAACTCTTTTTTTTGATATAGCCCGTATTGTTGATTACCATAAACCAAAGGTTCTATTTTTGGAGAATGTTAAGAATTTAACCAAGCATTATCACGGAAACACACTTAAAATAATTCTGAAAACATTGGATGAACTAGGGTATAATACTTTTTGGAAAGTTCTCTGCGCAAGTCATTATGGTGTTCCTCAAGCAAGAGAGAGAATTTATATTGTTTGTTTTAGAAAAGATTTAGGTATTAAGAAATTTAATTTTCCAAGCCCAAGCTTCAAGAAAATATATGTTAAAGAGATCTTAGAAAATAACGACAAAACAAATAATTTAATTATTGAGAGAAATGATATTAAATTTTGGAAAAGAGATGAATCTCCAAAATTAAAACCAATACAAATAGGAATTATCAATAAGGGCGGACAGGGAGAAAGAATTTATAGCATAAATGGTCATGCAATAACATTATCTGCTTATGGCGGTGGAGCGGCAGGAAAAACAGGAGCATATTTTGTAAATAACAAAGTTAGGAAGTTATCTCCAAGAGAATGCGCAAGAGCGCAAGGTTATCCTGATTCTTTTAAAATTCCTGTGAGCAGATCACAAGCATATAAGCAATTTGGAAATAGTGTTGCTGTGCCTGTTGTTGAAGCTATTGCAAAACAGATAACAGAATACTTAAACTATGCTGAAAAAACAAAAGTTGCTCAAGAGGTCAAAATAGAACAACCATTATTAGAACCGCTTATGATTTCTAAAGATGCAAGTATTCAAATGAAAATAATGAATTAAAATGGATGACCCTAAAAAGATTCTGGGCTCAGAAACAGCTAAAGAAGGATTTAGAAATGAAGACGATGTAATAAATCGTTTGAATAATTGGAAAAATAGTCCTAACGCTAAGAAATGGTTAGAAGTTATGGGTTATAATCCTAAAGAAATTGAAAAAGTAAAAGCTGTTAAAATAACAGGCGGACATAAAACTGATGTGCAAGTCCAAGTTACTATTTTTATGAAAGAAGCTATTGCGGCAGAGAATTTATCTATAAAATTGGTTAGTAATCCTCAAGGATTTAACCAAATTGATAAACGTAAGATTCAAAAATATGTTGAGATGTGGAATATCCCTGCTGATGTCACTAGATTATTAAAGTTATTTACTGGCGAAACCAAACCAGAAGTTAAGGGATTAAAAGACCCTAGAAGGATATTTCTAAATGAAATGCCAGAAGAAGATCAGAACAAAGTCGTTGATTTCTTTAAACGAAATCAGATATTAATTGTTTCAGACATTCTGAAAGGAAGGGGAAAATTTGCCGCAGATTGGATGCTTGTTATTCTCAAAGCTAATGGATATAAATGGACACTTCAGGAGATAAACAAAGTTATGAATTTCTTTGGTGAAGGAGATGTTTATGCTACAGATAGAGGAAGTTTAAGAATTGGAAAAATAACCGTTCAAAGAAAAGGCGGAGATGCTGGCAGAGATTCAGCAAAGATGCTCCAATTCAAGATAAATCCTGCTGCATTATTTGAGCTTGAAGATGGCTGATACTGTTTCTAAAGAAAAAAGAAGCCAAGTAATGTCTAAGGTAAGATCAAAAAATACACAGTTAGAATTATCTTTTCGTAAAAAATTGTGGGAAAAAGGATTTCGTTACAGACTTTATTATAAGATTGCTGGAAAACCTGATTTAGCTTTTGTATCAAAGAAAGTTGCCGTTTTTATTGATAGTTGTTTTTGGCATAAATGCCCCATTCATCACAGAGAGCCAAGCTCAAATAAAGAATATTGGGTTCCAAAATTCAAAAGAAATGAAGAAAGAGCAAAAGAGGTCAATAAAAATCTAAAGAAAAATGGTTGGAAAGTTATAAGAATTTGGGAACACGAAATTAAAAAAAATCAAGAGAATTGCATTAAGAAAATTATCAAATATTTGAAGTGATTATTTTATTATTAGTTCAGACGTGCTTTTTGCTTTCTTCAAGTCTTTAAGCGTTGTCAAAATAGTTCCCTGAATCGTCCGATTATCTGTTTTTGGTATTGGTTTTATCTCTTCCACTTCTTCTAAAAAATAAACTTTCTGCAAAGATGTTGGTTCATAGTCAAAAAGATTATTTCCAGGAAGATTTTTTAATGGTTGATTTAAATTTATTTTAGTTACTCTAGCAAAATGAGTTATTGCGCTTACTGGGTGTGTAACATAAAACGCAAGGTATCTTCCACCCTTGCGACTATATTTCATTGGATGGTAATATACTCCATACTTTAGAACAATATTATCAAATCTTTCTTTTGTTATTGGAATTATTGCTACTTCATGTAAATTTAAAGCTGATCTTGTGAATTTTGAACAGGCTTTGCATACTACTTCTATCATTCCATCACTAGAAACAATAGAACCAGCTTTTCCTGATTTTACTTTTTTATTGCAATTTATACAGGTGTAACTATCCATGAGCTAATCATATCTCTTCTCTTTATAATGATTTTCATAGACTTAATTTTACCCGATTCCCTCCTAAAAAGTTAATGCTAAAAAATTTGAGAGGGGGCTTTTTATACAAACTAACTCCTTTCCCCAACAAACTCCAAAATCTTCTCAGCAGCTTCTTCAGCGCTAATCTCTGAAGTATCTAAAACAAAATCATATTGTGATTCATCTCTGTGATCAAAACCGTAATATTTTTGGTACCTGGCAGCATCTTCTTCTTCACGTTCATAGATCCGTTTTTTCATCTCTTCAAAAGAATTAATCTTTCCTTCGTTCCTTTTTTCCTGCATCTCTTTATCCTGCAATTCTTTCCAGATCCTTCTTGCTCCTTCTTCCGTGGAAACTTTCATGAACACTTTCAATGATTCTGGGAGGAAATGGAACTGTGTCCTCCCTTCCACTACAACATATTTTGCGGCCTTATCCATCTCTCTGGCTTGCGATGCAGCTTTCTTGTCAACATCTACATCAGTTTCCGGGTTATTTTTGGCATACTCATTCAACTCTTGCAGGGTCATTCCTTTCTCTCTGGCTAACTCTCTTCTTATCCCGCCAACATAAATACGTTCAGCATTCAACTTCTCAACTAATATCTTTGCTACTGTTGATTTCCCGGATCCAGGTGTTCCAGATATTGTGACGATCATCTTATCCTTTCATATTCGTTTTTTTCTGAATTTCCAAACTTTTCTTTGAAGAACTGTTTAGTCCAATATGATAACACTTTAGGCAGCCCCAATTGCTCATATCTTCTTGTTGAGGTTGTAACATAAGAATTGATACATTTATATTTTCCTATCTTAAATAATCTCTGCCTTAATTTTTGATGTTCTCTTATTGTCATTTCAGGATCGTAACCTTCAGCTTTTTGAAAATCTTTTTTCCTGCAGACAAATATCCCTACGGTTGCCTTGTAGATTCCTGTGATGTTGTGAACGTTTTTTAATGACATCAAAAGTTTGTATTTAAGATTTTGGTTGTCCGGCCTGACTCTTGCAGCTAAAACCGCGTATTCTTCAGTAAATTCTTCCTTGATTTTTTTTAAAGAATCTTCTTCTAACCTGGTGTCTGCATCCAAAAAAACTAAGATTTCTCCTTTAGCATTAAGCGCTCCTGCATTCCTTGCCACGCTTACATTAGCTCTTGGCAGGGAAAGAACTCTCACATTGCTCCTTTTCTTGGCAATTTCTTCAGTCTTGTCAGTGCATCCGTTAGCTACCACAATGGTTTCAAAATCCTGACAGCTTTGCTGTCTGATACTATGCAGGGTCCCGCTTAGATAATTCTCTTCATTATGAGCAGGTATTATAACTGAGAACATTGGCATATAAGCTAAAACTAAGTTAACCTATTTTAAATTATTGTTATACTGTAATCTATATTTTGTGAAGCTACTTATAATTGATCAAAACCACTCTGTCTTCATCAAAGAATTCCTGAACTTTTCTTTCTAATTCTTCATTACTTTCTTCCATCTATTTACAAGGTTAGGTAATTAGCTGCCCATAACATCCCTCGGTCGCAATAGTAAAATGGTGTGCTGAACGGTTTTTCTTTGGCATTGAATACTTCCAAAAAATTTCGATGTTTCTCAATGTTCTCTTTGTATTTATGCTTGTAATAAGCAGCTCTTTGCTGGTCTGTCTGATCTAACAATTTTACGTATAATAGTCCCATATGCATCCAGACGGCATCAGATTCGTAATTTCTGAGAAATATCTCCTGCCAGATGAATCTTATATTTTTTCTTCCAGAAGTATATTTCAATGGCAATGGTTCATCTAATCCTTCCTCGTGGATCTTATTTAATGCAGATTCGATCATCTTTTGGTCTGAAATTACGCCGAATAAAAATGGGAAGATATTTGCATCGCCGGAAACATATTTTTTCTTGGTCAGATCATCGTAAAAAAATTCTCCATTCCAAAAATTTCTCTTTATCAGTGATCCATAATCATATTTTTTAAAGGGGTTGTCTAATTTCATTGAGGCTAAGTCTTTAGATAATAAAGCTGCCATGCAATTGTCATAGCAGGATGATTTCCTTACAGCAAAATCTTTTATGGAAGAAACATGCAGGTCAGGTTTAACAAGCCCGACATTTTTATCGATGAAATTGTCAAAAAATTTTTTGATCTCATTGTTAAGAAACGGTTTAAACGAATAATAAGGAAATTTAGATACTTTGATGCTGTGGATAAGCCATGGCAGAGAGTCTACAGCTGGATTGGGGAAGTCAAAAGGCTTGCCTCTCGGGGTGAGGGCGGTTGTAATCTTGTTATAATGCTTGAATCTGTTCAAAGCAAATCTTAAGGTATGGTGCACTTCTTTCTCGTGCTTAAGTTTCATCAGTGAACTTACACACCATCCAAAATCTCTGGTCCAGAACTGTTTAAAGTTTGAAGTTGAAGTGTTAAAATACCTGCCGTTCCAGCAGTCTTCAATTATTTTCTGGCAGATCTCTTCAGCATTTCCTTTGTATTTTTTTGGGATGATCCTGTTCATCCAGCTGGTCAGAAAAATTCTTGTCCCCTGAGTGAAATAATCTATTATTGAAGCCATTATTGCTTATTATTTATTGTAATATAAAAATGTTATTGGAGGGAGGTATAGTCCAGTGCCAATGCGGCGTTCCGTGATCGTTCTTGTTTTCGTTACTAATAACCGAGTCTAGTGCGAAAGAAAGTAAAACTTTAGTACTCCACAGGCGGCATTGGCACTTAAGTTGACAATACCTTGGAGAAAAAAGCGGACCCGGTGAGATTTTCCTAAATGCCACAATTCTTGGGATGAACGAACGTAAATCCCTTCGCCTCTCAAGTGGCGTGACACTTGTTTGAACTCACAACCTACAGCTTACTCATCCTCGGCCTACTTTGATCATCCCATGATGGGATTACTCAGGAGTTCTTCATCGGATTAGGAGGCTGTCGCCCTATCCATGTTAGGCTACGGGTCCTTGATTATACAATTTTCAACATCATTTAAATAAGTTTTTGCTTAATTCTCATGTATAACTATCAAAGACTGCGTCTTCTCGATGCCTTCAATACGCTGTATCTTTGTCAAAAGAACTTTATCAAAATCTTCCACTCCTTTAACTCTTATCGTTGCAACCAAATCGGTTCCTCCCGAAACTATGTCTACCTTCTCCATGAACGGAAACACTCTCAGTTCTTTAGCCAGTTCATATTGCGATCTCTTCTTTTCTTTGAGTATGGACAGATCTACAGAAATCAGGATGTAGACCTTGAATCCTTTTTCAACCTTGGAATTGTCCAATTCTACGGTAAATTTTTTGATGATCTTCTCTTTCCTTAATTTCCTGATCCTGTTATGTACGGTGGTTATCGGCAAACCTATCTTTTTGGAAATCTGTCTGGTAGTATAATCAGCATGATCATTCAATATCTCTAAGATTTTTTTGTCCTTCTCGTCGATTTTAGTCATCATTGTGGAACAAATGTTCCGTTTTAATATAAATATTTCGTATTTTTAGTATAATTTTTCATTATTTTTGGAATTATGTTATAAAGAAACTTTTCTATGATCTAAGATATGTTACAATCTACACAAACAATTGAATATACGCTTGAAGATAAACTTAGGACTTTTCCCAGGATTGATTACGGAATAGAAACAGTAACCTGCGGCCAAAAATATCAATTATGGGAGCGTATAGGTTTCACTAGAGCTGAAGACATGATCAAATCGGTCCTGATTGCTTATCAAAAAGGCCGGCAGGAACGTCATATTCTTGTCTGTACAACAGGGAAGTCAGAGATTGATTTTAGAGAAGTTGCCTATGAGCTTTCTTTATCTGATGAAGAGGCTGAAACTCTTACTGCCAGGTTGTTTGACTACGAGATTGAAGAGATTACGGGTAAAAAGAGGGGGGAAGTAAGCCCGTTGATAGAAGAAAGTAGATTAGAAGGATTAGAAGTAGTTTATTTTACAAGGGAACTTATGAGAATTTCTGATAAGATATACGATGTTCCTCTAAGTCTTCGAGAATCAGTATTGGTATCGGCTGCTGATCTTTTCAGTATCTTAAAGGAGAGAAGTTCCAAGTATAAAACGTTTTCCCATGATGGAAGTTACAGGTTTAAAGACGATAAAAAACCTGACACTGCCGATGATTTCAAATTTTCTGTGTTAGATGGCTGGAGAAAGGTCAGGAAAGAAGGAGAAAAATTTAGTTTCTATGGCACTAAAATAATTCATGGCAGTGATACTTATATCCTGAAGCAGCCAAGGACTAAAAAAACTGACAGCAAGAGTAAAAAAGAAGGGTGTATCGCTGTTTTGCTTGATGAAGATGGTAAAAAAGTTAAGAGGGAAGATGGAAGAGAGTACAGGACCATACTCCCTGTCAGCTATGGATTAGTTGAGCAGATGTATAAGACTCATCTTTTCAGAAAAAGCTCTGCAGATTGGTTCACAAGACAGAAATTCATTTCCCGTAAAGAATAACCCTTCGACAATCTGGATCCTTAAGCCTGGCTATCCTCATCTTTGACTGCTGTTTGAGGGGCTTGACAACATAATCTTTCAGCCTTTCAACCATATTTTCAAGGTTGGGAACAGAAAAACCTAAAGTCGCATCAGTGAAAGAATCCTGATGGATTTGATTAGAAGGATATAGTTCCAATAGTAAGCCGTCGATCCTGCAAGAGTAATGCACTGGTGAACTTCCGTGCTGCTCTTCCACAAACTGAACATCAAGCAATGTTTCGTAAAATTTTCGCATCTCGTCAATGTTTGAAGAGTGAAAGACAATAAATTCCAAATGCAGTTTAGATTCATTGCCCATACCATCCAGAAAGACGAAAACATTTTTATATCTTACCTTCATCTGATGTTTAATGACAAAGAAACCAATGACCAAATACCTCCAGATCCAGGAAGCCATGAAGAAAGGTTCAGGCAGTGTAAACATCAGGGGCTGGGTGCACAGGGAACGAGGTTCCAATAAATTAAAATTCATAGTTCTAAGGGATTCATCTAACATAATACAATGCGTTTTTAAGAGAGACCTTTTTGAAAAAGATTGGGATGAGATTGACCATCTTCAGGTAGAAACATCTCTTGAATTAAATGGTGAGATCAAGGAAGATAAAAGAGCTCCCTCAGGATACGAAGTGCAGGTAAAATCTTACAAGGTTATCGGGACCAGCGAGAACTATCCTATCACTAAAGACCAATCTACAGAATTTCTGGCTGATAACAGGCATCTCTGGTTGAGAAGCCAGAAAATGATTTCAATCCTGAAGATACGTTCAACTGTCTTTGGCGCGATTGACGAATTTTTTAAGAAGGAAGGGTTCTATGAATACCATTCTCCGATCTTTCAGGCAGTGCAATGCGAAGGTGGTTCTGAACTTTTTACTGTTGACTATTTTGGTAAGAAGGATGTCTTTTTAGGACAGACCTGGCAATTATATGCTGAACCAGCAATATTTGCTCTGGAAAAAATTTATACTGTCTCCCCTAGTTTCAGAGCTGAAAAATCAAAAACCAGCCGGCATTTGACTGAATACTGGCATGCCGAGATGGAAGTTGCCTGGGCAGATTTTAATGAGATTATCGACTATGGTGAAAAATTGCTGAAACATTTGGTTAAAACTGTTCTTGAAAAAAACAAGAAAGAGCTGGAATCTCTGGAAAGAGATCTTAAAAAACTTGAACCGACCATCAAGAAACAATTTGTACGCATGACTTATGATGAAGCTTTGAAAATTCTGAAAGATAAATGCGGGATGAAAGTTCCCTGGGGAAAAGATTTAAGAACAGTGGAAGAGGAGAAATTAACTCAGCTTTATGATGTCCCAGTTATTGTAACTCACTATCCAAAGAAGGTGAAAGCTTTCTATATGACTGAAGATCCTAAAAATCTTGATGTTGTTCTTGGATGTGACTTTTTAGCTCCAGAGGGGCATGGCGAAATTATCGGCGGATCTCACCGTGAGCATGATATTGAAAAAGTTAAGAAAAGGTTAGAAGAAGACGGCGAGGAACCTTGTGAGTATGAATTCTACCTTGACACAAGGAGATACGGCAGTGTTCCGCATGGCGGTTTTGGTCTGGGAGTGGAAAGAGTGATCAAATGGATCTGTGGATTAGATAACATTAAAGATTGCATACCATTTCCAAGAACTATGGAACGGTATAAACCTTAATCTTTAATTTTTTTCTCTAGATATTCAAGGGCTAACGTAGTATTTTCAAAAATAAGCAGATTTTTTCCTTTCATAAGATTAAGAAAATTGTAGTCTCTCATGAGAACTTTTTTCACATTTTTATCAAGACTGCTTAAGATCACCACACATCCGGCCTTTTCTCTTTTAGAGATGAAACTAGTGATACGTTCAACTCCTGTGCTGTCAATGAAAGGAACATTTTTCATGCGAATGATGATGTAAGGTTTCTTGGTCTGCAGATGTTCATCTATCTTGTGATCAAAGACGCTCATCGCGCCGAAAAAGAAAGGACCATTAATGGTGTAGACGCTGACGTTGTCTTTCAACAGATTATCCCTAGAGATCATTGTGTTTATCTTATTATCCCTTGGATAATCATCCATGTGGCTTATCTCAATCACACTAGTGAGACGTATGAATAATAAAAGTATAGCCAGAATCATCCCCGCCTGGACGGCCACCACAAGATCTATGAAGACTGTTAGCCCTAATGTCACAAACAACACAGCCGTATCCAGCCAGCTTAGTTTCATGATAGTCTTAAATTCCCAGATGTTGATCATTTTAACTGCCACGACCATCAGGATTCCTGCCAGGAATGCACGGGGGATTTTTCCGGCAAGAGGTCCAAGGAACAATATTATGCTTAACAGAAACAAACCATGTATGACTCCTGCATACTTGGTTCTGGCTCCTTCACGGATATTTACTCCGCTTCTGGCTATAGCTGCTGTAGCGGCCATCCCGCCAAAGAAAGGGACAGCCATGTTTACGATTCCCTGCGAGATAAGTTCCCTGTTGCTGTTATGTTTTGTCCCGGTCATGCCGTCGCAGACTACTGCGCATAACAATGCTTCAATCGCTCCCAGCAAAGCTATGGTGAATGAAGCCGGGAGAACATCTCTCACTAAATCCCATGAAAAATTAAGCATGGAGATGGTTGGCAGCCCATGTGGTATCTCTCCAACCAAGGGGACGTCCAAAGCTAGGAATATAACTAAAAAGGTGAATCCTATCAGGACCACTATTGAAGCCGGGATGTTCCTGGTAAATTTATTTTTTGCCAGAACCTTGGGAAGAAGCAGTAACAGTGATACTGTTCCAATGGTTATGCCTAGAGCTGCAAAACTTGTTCCGTACAGATTGATGAAAATCTCATGAAACAGTTCCCAGATGTGTTCTTTTGGTTTTAGTGTAAGCCCTAAAGCATTACCTATCTGACCGGTGAAGATTATCACGCCTATACCTGCAGTAAAACCAGAGACTAGGGGCAGGGGAAGAAATTTAACTACCCTGCCAACTTTCAATAACCCAAACCCTATCTGGAACACACCTGCAAGAAATCCAGCAATAAGCAGCCCTTCAAGACCAAAACGGCTTATGGTACTAAGAATCAGAACTACCATTGCTCCGGTTGGACCAGTTATTGAGAATGTTGATCCACCAAACAAAGAACCAAGAATTCCGGCTATTACAGCAGTGTAAACCCCCATCACTGGAGGAACTCCCGATGCTATAGCAAACGCTAATGCCAAAGGAAGAGCCACTACTGCAGTTATGAACCCTGCTTTAAGGTCATGTGAAAAATTCTGTTTAAAGTATTCCTTAGAAATTGCGTAGCGTGACATAAGCCCGCTGTTCAGAAATAGGCAATATTTAATTCTTGCGTGACTATCAATTGATGACTACTTTGATAATCTATCCTAAATCAACTACTTTATATGAACCGAAAGAATACACTTCCATTATAGTTTCCAGGAAACCAATTGCTCCTTTAACTCTTCTGTCATTTACATTACCTGAAATTTCTAAGTAGAACAAATATTCACCCAATTTTCTTCCTGAAGGTAATGATTCAATCTTGGTTAAATTGATGCCCTGCACAGCAAAGGGGGATAATATCTGGAACAATAATCCCGATCTGTCTTCTCTGGGCTTAATTATCAGACTTGTCCTTGCCTCACCGTTCTCTTCAGCTTCTTCATTTGAGATCAATAGAAACCTTGTAACGTTATCATGATTATCTTCAATCTTTTCTTCTAAAACTTTCAAACCGTAATGCTCAGCAGCTTCTTTTGCTCCCACGGCTGCATAACTTGAATCTTGCGCCGCCAACTCCATCGCTTTTGAGGTGCTGGTTTGTTCTACAGTGTCTTTCCCCCTTAAAAATTTTGAACACTGCGCTAATGCCTGTGGATGGGAGGCTACTTTGATGTAATCTTCATCTTGAGCAGCTAAACAATGATGTATTGGGAAGTTATAACTTCTATTGATCTTCACCCTGTACTTTTTCAATGAGGTTAAAGTTTCTCTTACTGTTCCATGCAGCATGTTTTCAAGAGGTACTATGCCCTGCTCAACTTTTCCAGCAGCTACTTCTCTGAACACATCTTCAATCCTTTTATAAAAAATTAATTCAGCTTCAGGCATCGCTTCCATACTTGCAAGATGAGAGAAACTGTACTCTGGTCCTAAGGTTGCTATTTTCATTTAAGCGCCTCTTTAGCTTCATTGAAAAGTGATTCAAATTTATCTTTGCTGCCTGAGCTTACTATCTGTTGTAATTCAGTTACGGACTGCAGATAATCAGCAGCCATCTTCTCTGAGAACTTGTTTCTAAACTGGATCTCTGAGATTAAAGAAGCATCCTGCGAGAACATTCTTTTTATTTTTTTTAACCTGGATTTATATGCTGGTGTGGATATGTTCTCTTTAATTTCCATTTTTTTCAACAGGTTTGCGAAAGCCATGTTAGAGAAATGGGTCAGGCATTGTACAACTGCCATGGCCTTATCGTGTTCTTGCGCAGGCATCACTATCACGTTCAATCCAATCGATTGCAGCAATTCCTGATACCATGAAAAGCTGCCTCTTCCTGGCGTGAGAATAAAATTTTTATCATCCAAACTTTTTACCTGTCCAAAAAGCGGATGCCCGCCTACGAAAGACGATCCTGAGTTTTTCATTATCTCCAGCGGTTCTTCTTTTATTGAAGTGAAATCAGTAAGTAAAGCATCCTCTTTGAGATGAGGGATAACTTCTTTCAGCACTTCTCCTACTTTATGGATTGGCACCGTTACAATTACAAGATTACCTTTTTGCGCAAGTTCAATGCTGTTAGTTTTTTCTTCATTTGAAACCAATACGGTATGCCCTCTTTTTCTAAACTCTTCAGCGAACAAAGAACCCATCTTTCCTCTTCCCCCAATTATAGAAATTATTTTAGGTTCACCTTCTTTATGCTGGCAATACCTGATTTTCTGTCTGGATTTATCCAGAATCAGCGTAAATATATCTTCTACAAATTCAGGTTCATTATGGCCAAGTTCAGAAAATTTGGTTGTCCTTTCTTTTATTATTTCTAACTCTCTGTTGTTATCTTTTAAGCTTAAGTTGTTTTTTTCTTTATATGAACTGATCTCCTTACAAAGATCAAATCTTTTAGCAAACAGTTCCAGGATACTATCATCTATGTTATCGATCTGTTTTCTGATTTGATGCAGATCCATCAGTTCATCCCTTCCTTCTTAATAATTCCATGTATCCCTTAAACCTTGCTGCCGGCAGACCTTGCTTGTAATCACAGACTTTATGTCCATCAATCACTTCTGGCTCATCATCTCTTACTACATCAATAAGTAACCCGTTGGCCCTTGCTGCAAGGTACATGTCGGAAGTATGCTCCACTAATTCCCTGTTCCCTGTAGAATGGCTTGGATCACCAAGGATAGGCAGGAATGTTGCTTGTCTTAATTCTCTTACAAAACTGGGATGAGGAGTGTTTCTTGTACTTCCTGTTGTTACTGAAATTCCCCGTTCACAGATCATGATCTTCTCGGCTCCTTCATTGGCCAGATATTCTGCTGCGCAAAGAACTTCATTCAATTTTGGCATCAATGAAGTTTTCAGCAGGACACCTTTATCGTGCTTAGCGGCGTACTTGCCAACTTCAACTAACAAAGGGAAATTCTGCATGTTCCTTGCTCCGATCTGCAGCACATCAGCATATTGTCCGATGAGTTCTACCAGTCTTGGATCCATGACCTCAGTAACTATGGGAAGTCCTGTATGTTCCCTGGCTTCAGCGAGAATTTTAAGCCCCTCTTCACCCAATCCTTGGAAGGCGTAGGGGGAAGTTCTTGGTTTATATGCTCCGCCCCTCAGCATGTCAGCTCCTGCTTCTTTTACAATTTTTGCAATCTCTAATGTTTGCTCTCTGGAATGAACAGCGCAGGGCCCGGCAATCACCAGAGTCTTATTGCCATGAACTTCAACTCCTCTGATTCTAAATGAAGACGTCTCTAAGTTATCTCTAAATTCTTTTCTGCTTTCTCTGGCAACCAACCAGTAATCTTTCCCTTCTGGAACTAAATTTGTAAGTTCTCTTTCTAATGACATTTTTGTTTATCTCCTTTTTGTTTTTTTATGGTTTGCTCTACTTCTTTTTTTTCAAGGATTCAGGCAGATTGTTTTCTGAACCCTTGTTTACCAATAAAAAAAGTAGAAATAACTAGCACTAGCATACTTAATTCTTGCTTTGCCAGTTTGAACCATCCACAGCTGTAAAATAAAATAGTATTTAAAGATTATTGTTGTCTATTGGATGATTTCTGTGGTAAATTTTATCTCTTAGATAATGGTCGCATAAGACTAAAGCTGCCATCGCTTCCACTATGGGAACTGCTCTAGGAAGTACGCAGGGATCATGCCTGCCTTTTACTTCTAGCTCTACTTCATTATTATTAGAATCAACAGTCTTTTGTTTTTTTCTTATTGTTGATGTGGGCTTGAAAGCCACTCTGAAAATGATGGGCATCCCGTTAGAAATTCCTCCCTGTACTCCGCCTGAATTATTTGTTTTAGTCACAACTTTACCATCTTTGATTAAAAAATGGTCGTTATGCGCGCTTCCGTACATTTCAGTTCCTGCAAATCCAGAGCCAATCTCAAAACCTTTCGTTGCATTTATTGACAGCATAGCTTTGGCAAGATCAGCTTCCATTTTATTGAAGATAGGCTCCCCTAATCCTGCCGGAACATTCCTGATTACACATTCTATCACTCCTCCAAGTGAATCGCCTTCATCTCTGGCAGCCTTAATCAGATCTACCATCTCCCTGATCATGTTAAGATCTGGGCATCTCACGATGGTTCTCTCTACATCTTCTATAGTCACATTAGATGTATCAATATCTGCCTGCAGAGTTTTAATTTTTTTAACATAAGCTACAATCTCAATTCCTACATTTTCTAATATTTTTCTTGCCACGGCTCCGGCGGCAACGTTGGGAGCAGTAAGCCGTGCGGAACTTCTTCCTCCTCCATAGGGATCCCTGAGACCATATTTTTTCAAAAAGGTGAAATCAGAATGGCTGGGTCTGAACTTTGTGATAATGTCCTGATAATCTTCTTTCCTGAAATCATTGTTAAATATCATTATAGAAATTGGTGCTCCTGTAGTCTTTCCATCAAACACCCCTGAAAGAATTTCCACCTCATCTTTCTCTTTCCTTGGAGTTGTAATATCACTTTGTCCGGGTTTTCTCCTGTCAAGATAATTTTGTATATACTCCTTGCTTAATTCTAATAATGGCGGACATCCGTCTATCACAACTCCTATGGCTTTCCCATGTGATTCTCCCCAGTTTGTTATCCTGAACATTTCACCAAAGTAATTTCCTGGCATTTTCAACATCCTCAATTTTTACATTTTTTCCAGTCCACAATTTGAATTGTTTAACGGCTTGATAGACAAGCATGTTTTCTCCAGTAATCGTTTTACAGTTATTATTCATGGCGATTCTTATTAATTTTGTTATTCTTGGATTGTATACTACGTCCATGACAATCTTTCCTTCATTAATCTCTTCAACGATTGAATCTTCTTGGTGAGGATGAATGCCTATGGATGTTGAATTTATAATTATCTCGTTCTTTTCAACTAATTCTTTCAACTTTTCAATCCTTGCAAAATTCACGTCAAATTCTTTAGAAATTTTTTCTGCTCTTTCAATGCTTCTGTTTACTACTGTAACATTTGCATTTTCCTTTTTTAATCCGTAAGCAATTGATCTGGCTGCTCCTCCAGCTCCTAGAAGGAGAACTTTCTTGTTTTCTAAGTCTGTTTCATTCCTGAGTGATCTTATTGCGCCATATTGATCAGTGTTATAACCTATCAATCTACCATTGCCATTAACGATAGTATTAACTGCCCCAATTTTTTCAGCGGTATCATCAATCTCATCAAGAAATTTCATCACTTCCTCTTTATAAGGGATGGTAACAGCCGCACCGCATATACCACGCTTTTTAATATTTTTAATGAGCCGGTCTAAATCTTTTTTTTCTGTCTTAAAGGGAACAAAAACAAAATTTAAACCTTCAAACCAGGGGTTATGTACATTTTTTGATTGGGAATTTTCTGCAAATTCTCCGATAACGCCGACAACTTCTGTATCAGTGAAAATTTTCTTAAATCTGTATACTTCCAGATCTTTAACAGTCATCTGACCTGGAGCTGATTTTTTATTCTCGCTTAAACAAGCATAACTCACAGCTGATCCATATTTCCAGGCAAGAACCCTGGATATCTGACCCTTCAAACCCATGCAGAAGGATATTAGGTCATTTTTCCCCTGCAACAAATCAAAGATTATAAAATTATCATTAATACTCCTTGCCATAGTAACAATCTTTATCAGGTCAGCATTTAATGATTTTATTTTCTTGTAAGTCTCATTTAGAACATTAATATTGGGAGTCTCATCAAAATTGTGGTATGAAATTATTACTTTTGTATCCGCTCTGTCTTTTGGTATCTTTTCAACAGATTCTTTATCTTCAAAATCAATGTCAACAAATTCAACTTTACACTCTATTGCTTTTTTTATAAATCTGGTCTTGTGCTCACTTTTGCCCATGTAAGTTACAATCATCGGCTTGTTTTTTGATTTTAACACTATCTCAAGTTTTGTTTCATCTAAATCCTTGACACAATCAAGCCTCAATTCAGTAATGTCTCCCTTCTCTTCAGCTTCTTTCAGATCTTTTAGCACTTCGGCATAATTATCTGAAACTATCGGTATGCATAACAGAGTTTTTTTTGGCGATGGATTCATTTTTTGCAACGATCAATTATTTCTCTTATCAATCCTTCTTTTACCGGGAAGCTGTATATGTTATTTTCTTTATAGGCTTTACCTATCCTGCTTAGAAGAACTGTTCTTATTTCATGATGAAAATTTTTCTTGTCATTCATCATTGCTTTCAATATTTTTTCAGTTTCCAATTCTTCAGGAATTTTTACGGGCAGGTGTAAATTTTCAAGCAGAATTCTGGTTCTCTTACTATCTTCTTCACTTAATATCCCCAGTTTTGACGAAATGTAATTCTCAGCAGCAATTCCCATGCTGACAGCAAAACCATGTTTTATCAAATTTCCGCTTGCAGTTTCTATCCCATGTCCAAGAGTATGGCCAAAGTTTAGAATCTGCCTGGACCGTTTTTCAAGAGAGTCAGCATTTACGATGTTCTTTTTAAGCTCAATAGTCTTTTTTATGATAGGCAGCATGTTTTCCCTTTTAAGAATCGTTTTGTGTTCTTTCTCCAGCCTCTCAAAGAATTTCTTGTCAAGTATGCAGGCAGTCTTAACAATTTCTGCCAGGCCGTTAAGAAATTCTTCCTCAGTCAAGGTTTCCATGAAATCAACATCTGCAACTACCATCTCCGGCTGGTGGAAACAACCAATAAGGTTCTTGCCGTAATCAGTGTTTACTGCCGTCTTTCCGCCAATGGAAGCATCCACCATAGATAATAGGGTCGTAGGAACCTGGACGAAAGGTATGCCTCTGTGATATGTTGCTGCCACAAACCCTGTTAAATCTCCCACAACTCCGCCTCCCAGAACGATTAGAAGAGTATCCCTGCCGTATTTTCTTTCAAGCAACGTGTCTTCTATCTGCGCCTTGATTTCCCTTGACTTAATTTTTTCTCCAGATGGCAGAATTATCACCAGGTCGCAAGGTATTTTTTTAACAAGTGCGGGATACAAATTCCCGACAGCCACGTCTGTAACAAGGACAACTTTCCTATTCTTTTGAATTTTTCTTACGTAGTTGAGCAATATGTCTATTATACCCTGGCCGATGTAAATTGGGTAATGCAGGTTTTCCTTTCTTGTTTTAATATTGACTATCTTCACCATCTTTCCAACGTATTATCAGCAGAAATATACCAAAAGACTCAAAATTCCGAACAGAATTTTGTGCCTTTTGTATATATAAAGGGCTTAAATTTCTTCGGAAATTTAAATCCTTTGGTATATGTGAATAATAAGATAAAATTATATTTAAAGATTTTGATTGTCGAGGATCTGTAGAAAGATTATTTATAAGGGCTCTCAAACTTGGTAAGGTGTATCACTCCTTCACTTCTTTCTAAGATGTATTTGGACTCAACATACTTATAATCTGGTCCAGATGCTGGAACTTTATCCTCCAATTTACTTGCAAGACGATTGATGATGTTAGCAAATGAACGATTCTCTTTTCCATCATTTGCTATTCTTGAACAGGGATAATATGTTATTCTTGCAGCTTCATCCCATTCAATGCCGCACTTATCAACTTCATCAAGACTGCCAAATGGGAAAAGATCCCTGTAAATTTTCATCTTAATATCCCCTTCTTCTGAAATAACTCTTATCTCAAGGTCAGAGTTTCCATCGTGGTAGATATCTCTAAGGGATATTATGGCATAAGCATTATACAATGGAATCTTTACTGCTGGTTCCTGTAATCTATAAACATTTTTTTCTTCGTTTTCACCAGAATCGGCATTAAGATGCATGATCGTCTTATATTCAGCTTTTCCAACTGCTGGTTGAAGTCCTGAAATTATCATGTTGATTGAAGACACAACATCATAGCTGTGTTCCTCAACGGCGGAAAAGTACACTTTTGGTACGAAGACAGTAGGTGTTTCAGGGATCGGTTTTGCTGGATGAGTGCATGCTGCTGTGAAAACTGGGATCAGAAATGACAGTTTTTTCATTTTTTCTTGCTGCAGCTTAGTCCGTCTTTTATATTGATGATTTCAGTTTCTAATTCCATATTGTCCAAGACAGCTTCTTTGAAATCCTGGCAGTTCTCAAAACTGATATTGTCGGCGATGATCAAACCGTTTTCTTTAACTAACTTTATGCAGTTATCAAGCACCTTCAGATAATTCTTTTTTGAAAAATCGATAAATATCATGTCAAACAGCTCTTTATTGTCAGCAAGTTCTTTAACTATCTCAACACCATCTCCTACCAGAATTTCTGCATTAATATTAAACTTAGAGAATGTTATTGCTGCTTCCTCGGCAATTTTTTCATCCATTTCCACTGTTACCAATTTTCCGTTTTCACTGCCAAGTATTGTGCCGCTATATCCGTTGGCAGTTCCAAGTTCAAGGATTTTTTGAGGTTTTACTTCTTTGACTTTCCCTAATAGCCAGGCTCCTTTTTCTGATCCGATGATAGGAATTCCTCTTTCTATTGATTTCTTTTCAAGTTCTCTAAGTTGTGTGATTATCAAATCCATTTTTCATATAGCGAGATGTTCTGCAGCATACTTTCCGACTTTTCTTCTGGCCTGAAAGATCCTTAATTTTGCAGCATTTTTGGTTATACCTAACATCTGGCTTATATCTGTACTTGAATATCCGCTTGCATATAGTTTCAAAGCTTCTCTTGAATTTTCAGAAAGTTCAGCATCAATGAAACCAAGTATTTTACACAATTGTTCTCCAGCAATAGCCGATTCTTCAGGATTATTCCCTGACAAGCCAAGAGCGTATTCAATTCCTCCTTTGAAAGAACTTTGGTGTTTTTCTTCTTCTATCAAGTAATCTTCGCTAACTGCGTGTCTGACTCCATTTTGGAATGCCGTTCTTACGCCTTTGGCTCTTAGGTGATCTAATGTTAGATTTCTGGCGATGGTATAGGCCCAATTTCTAAAATCTGGCCCTTTGTAAATGTTTCTTTTCTCCAATACCCTCTCGAATGTATCTGCGGTCAGATCTTCAGCAGCATCTCTATCTCTGGTAATTTTTAGGACATAAGAATAGATCTCAGGTTGAAGTCTCTGGTAATATACTGCCAAGACATCTCTTGTCAGCACAATCTCTTTTAGATCAATTTTCATCTTTACGCCAGTACCTTATCGTTTTTTCTGACTTTATGTATGACAGCTATAGTGATTAAATTATCTTCATCATACCTTACTTCTTCAACTGCCTGGGTGAACTCTTTAGTGGTCTTCCCAGCAATGGAGATAGTAGAATTTTTCTGAATCGGTTCATTGACTTTGATTAAAGCTGCTCCAGCTTTTGGGTAATAATTTTCCACTATCCCGATAACTTTCTTAGCTGCTGTCTCTTTCCTCTGTCTTTTTGCTTCTTTGCATTCTTGTGAACAAGTCTTGTTCATCGTTTTTTGGCATTCTTCACACATGACAGTAAGTTTGTCACAGTCAAGATTATGGCAGTTTACATATTTGCTGCATTCCTTTTTACAATGTTTACATTCAGTAATAGGATTACTCAGATCTGAAACCAGACGATCGTCAAAAACGAAAAGTCCGCCTTCCCATTCTTTGTTTTCAGGGATACTATTAACATAATTGATGATCCCTCCCTCAATCTGGTAGACGTTCCTGAACCCTTTGTCCTTCATGTATGCAGAAGCTTTCTCACATCTGACTCCACCGGTACAGTATAGGACGACTTTCTTATCTTTCAGTGGTTCAAGGACTTCAACTCCTTGTGGAAATTCACGGAAATTTTTTATAGGTAATTCTATAGCTCCTTTGAATTTTCCTACTTTATATTCATAATCATTTCTTGCATCGACAATGTAGAACTCTTCATTGTTATCATACCACTTTTTTAGCTCTTTTGGAGGCAGATGTTTTCCTTTGTTTTGCAGATCTACTTTCTCATCAAAGGCGCAGATCTCTTTTCTTAACTTGACGACTAGTTTATGATGGGTTTTATAATCTGCTTCTTGTTCCCTGAAAGTAAGGTCAGAGAATAAAAGATTAGTCTTGAGTTCATGTTTAAATTTTTCAATATCGCTTTTTGATCCTGAGACAGCCCCGTTGATCCCTTCTTTACTTATCAGGATTCTGCCTAAGAGGTTAAGATTCTTACAGATAATTTTAAGATGATCTCTTATCTCTTCCGGCTCTGAGAGGGGTACATATTTGTAAAATGAAATAATCTCATATTGCATGGAATAATCATTTAACAGCATATTTTTAAACTTTGTCAAAGAATATTTTAAATATAATCAGGTAGATAAATCCTCAATGGCTCTTGATTTCTCCACAACTCTGCAGAATGCTTTAGAACTGATTGGTTTCAGAGGTAATTATCAGCAGTTTATCATCCATGATAAGGAAGAAGAAAGAAATAATCATGATGAAATAATTGGATTATATGGAAATGCCAAATGGAAAATCATAGATATTCTCAACCAAAACTATAGTTCTGTCCTCAAGGATAAATTTGACCTCTACAACTGGCTGAACAATAATACTGGTGATGAAGTCTCATACTTTTTGAATGAAGCTGGTTCTAATGTCTTAAACCATTCGGAGTTTAAAGCTCCTTCCGGATTCCATCTATGGATGGGCGAGAATGGTTTTATAATAGGGATTGAACAGAAAGGCAGAGGGTTTGACGCCGAATTGGTAAATGAAAATATGGTGAAAAAAAATCAAGGTTCCGCATTTCAATTTTTCCGCAATTGTAAAAGTAAGATATTTTTTGATGATCATAAAGATGCCAGGATGGTGTTTATGGCAACACATTTTTAAATAAGGTATTTAATTTTTAACAGATGGAGAAAAAATCGTTTTTCAGACGTCCTTCTGCTTCTGAAATCAGAGATGACCGGGAGCCAGTTTTATTAGAACGAAGAATAATCGATGGGGTGAGAGACCTGAAAGAGCATCAATATGCTGTCATTACTGAAAAAGTATTTGATTTTTCCAGATGGGGTAGTGGAAAAAAATTTATTAAACACGGTCAGGGCATCCCCATACCAAGACGTTCACAGAGAGATCTTATAGCTGCTGGTAAAAGACCTTTTGAAAGGTTCAAAGAATCTGTTGAAGATAAAATTAAACATCTGGGTTATGTAAGCGGTTTTTCATTCTATCCAGTGATGGGAAATGATAAGTTGATGAGAAAAGTTCTTTTTGTGGAATTGCTGGAAGCAGCAAGATTGATGGCATACGGAAGAGCTTACCATGAAGCAGACATAAGAGTAGAACACAATTACACTGATGCTCAGAGGGTTGCTAGGGAGGGCGGAGCTTTCATTGTAAGCACACCTTCAAGAAGGAAGAAACAGCCTAGGTATGAGTTTAAAGTCTCAAACATTCCTGTTGAAGATAATGTTTTTGCATACGCTAATGCGTACAGTTTCTCTTCGCAGAATTTGGGAGTTAAAAGTAAAGCCATGCGTGAGTTAAGGTTTAAGTTTATGGATGATTGGGAATCAAGTTCTTACAGATATATCCAGTCGCATGAGATTGCAGGATTATATGCAGCTGCTGAAGAAAATCCTGTCACCGCTGAATTCATGGTTTTACCTGTAGTTTCACAGAAAGCTGTAGAATTGTACAAGGTTTTAAAAGACAGGACTTTAGTGCAGGTTAGAGATGATAAAGATAAATTAGCGGTCAAACATCTTGGCCATGCTCATATTGAACCATTGATGTGGAACATGGTAAGAAGGGAAGGATTTGACGCAGGTTTCAATGAGAACGGACTGTCTGAAGTAAGAGGTTATCGATGGAATACATCATAAAACAACAGCCCGATGATTTTATAGTAAAAGAGATCAGTAATGTTAAGGTTTCTGGCAGAGGCAGGTATCTCTATTACAGATTGAAAAAGAAAAACAGAAATACTTTGGATGTTGTTAAGGAACTGGGGAAGCAGTTGAATGTTCAGGAGAAAAATATCGGTTTCGCCGGCAGCAAGGATAAACACGCAGTTACAGAACAGGTTATTTCTATCTTGGGCGAAAAGAAGGAAGTTAATATTGACAACGTCTTTTTGGAATTTTTAGGATACGGAGATGAACCTGTAACATTAGGTGATCTGGAAGGAAATGAATTTGAGATTGTGGTAAGAAATCTTGGCGATGTTAACTTTAAAGAGATTAACTTTGTAGAAAATTATTTTGATGAGCAGAGATTTTCTTCACATAATATGGAGATTGGCAGAAGTTTGGTAAAAAAAGATTTTGAGAAGGCAGTTGAGATGGTTGAAGATTCCAGATTGATGGAACACATCTCTAAGTATCAGAATGATTTTATCGGCGCTTTGAAAAAAATTCCTTTACGATTATTGAAGATGTACGTGCATGCTTACCAGAGTTATCTATGGAACGAAACAGTTGCCGGACTTTTAGAAGGTAAAGAAGTTGAATATTCATTAGGAAAATTTGTCTTTTGTGATGAAAGAAGTAATCTGGAAGTTCCATTGATAGGTTTTTCTACTGAGTTAAAGGAAGCTAAAGAAGTTGTCAGTAAGTTGATGAGGAAAGAAAGTTTAAACTTTTCAGATTTTGTGATCAAACAGATTCCTGAATTAAGCATGGAGGGCGGGATGCGGAAAGTTTGTGTAGATGTTAAGGATTTTAGTTTTGTTGAAGGCGGGGATGAATTTAATTTAGGAAAGAAGAAAGTAACTTTGAAGTTTTATTTACCAAAAGGAAGTTATGCCACGATGGTGGTCAGAAAAGTTCTTGGGTGAATTATGGGATCAAAGCAATCAACAAAAATCTCTTAAGGGTTATTTCTGTGCTTTAAGAAACGTTCCAGAGCGATGATGAGAAATATTACTCCTGTTCCAGAACCAACCACCCCTCCATATAAAAATATGCTTGAAAATTCTTTGAATCCAAAAAAAGCGATGCTGAAAAGAAATAATGAGGCTGCCGTTCTCAGATAAGCAAGTATGGTTCTTTCAAAGGCCAGATTAGTCCTTTTTTTTGCCAGTATGAGCGATTCATCCTCTCGTTTCATACCTATGATCATTTTTCTTATCTATTTAAACATTTTTATTCCCATGGCCGGAGAGATTACAGAAACATTACAGAAACATTAATAATATGTTAATCTATACTTAAGCATAAGATGGTAGAGGTGGCTGTTAGCTTATTCACGATAGCTTTAATCATAGCTTTAGGTTTTTTTGCAGACATCTTTTTTAATAAGACCAGAATTCCTGATGTTATCTGGCTCTTATTTTTTGGTATCTTGATTGGATCTGTGTTAAAGATTGTTGATCAGGAAGCATTGTTTGATGCAGCGCCGCTCTTTACATCTATAGCAATTGCAGTCATTCTTTTTGAATCAGGCAGAAAAATGAAGTTCAAAGAGCTGCTTAGGGATGCTCCAGGAGCGACATTATTCATGTTGGCAAATCTCGCTGCCTCAACACTGGTTGTTGCCTTAGGCGGAAGATTCTTATTTGGTCTTGAATTTGGAAAAGCATTTCTTCTTGGCATCATCGTTGCCGGCACCAGTTCACCGATGATTGTAACGATAGTTGACCGGTTGGGGATAAGATCTAAAGTCAAGACTATCATGAGTGTTGAATCTATAATCAACAGCCCCTTCGTGATTGTAGTCGGGCTTGTCCTGATGGAGAGTCTGGCTTCCACTCAAAACATAATCAGTTTTAGAACTATTTCTTCCAATGTGGCTGTAAGTTTTGCTGTATCTATGGTTAGCGGTCTTTTTATTGGCGTTGTTTGGGCAAGGGCTCTTAATAATCTGTATAAGTACAAGTATCACCATATGATGACCATCTCGGTTCTTTTTCTGTTATATGTTTTATCCCAGTATCTTGGTGGAAGCGGAGCGATGGCAGCGCTTGTTATGGGGATAGTTTTAGGAAATTACACCTCCGTATTTTCAAAAGTTAGCAGAAAAAAAATAATTGTCTTAACCAGGGAAACAAAAGATTTTAACGCTATCATCGCTTTTGTAATTAGAACATTTTTCTTTGTATTTATCGGAGCAGTAGCCAGTCTTAACGATTACAAGTCAATGGGTATTGGTATTATCTTAACTGCTCTTATACTGGCAGCAAGATTTGTGATAGTTTATCCTACTAAAACGATCATGAAGCTAAAAAAAAGAGAGATGCTGACGATGGGATTTATGATACCAACGGGATTATCTGCGGCAGTGTTAGCAGTCCTTCCATTTGCCCAGTATGGAATTTCTGGAACAGAAAATTTCGTGGATATAGTTTTTACTATCATATTGGCTACAACGATTTTTGCGACAGTAAGTGTGGGAATCGTTGAACATGTTTATAATAAAGACAACAAGAATATATCCGGGCCATAGTTTTTTGACGGAACATAATATGACTAAAAAAGAAATTGCCACTGGTGTAGTGCATAGAGCGCCTGCAGATTTACGAAACGCTTTAACTTCCGATCCAGATTTACTCGCAAAATGGAACAAGCTTACGCCTCTTGCACGTAACGAGTGGATATGCTGGACCACTATTGTCAAGAAACCTGAAACAAGAAAGGAGCATATAGGTCGTTTACGTGAAGATCTTCTCAAAGGAAAGAAAAGACCTTGTTGTTGGCCAGGCTGCCCTCATCGATGAAATGATTTAAAACGATGGAGAAGAGGTAGTTGTAAAATAATTCTCTCTCTTTCTTCGTTTTAAGTGATCCAAAAATTGAAACTAACTCCTTTTGTCTGCATTTTCTTATTTTATCAGGTAAAAAAATGAAGGAAAATCATAACTTTAGGTTTCACTTTTCCAAACTTTTATATACATACTGCATTAATTCACCACCATGAAACCAAAAACACTTAAGATTACATATTGGGTTGTCACCATCGTTTTTTGCCTTGCTAATTTCTTTTCAGGAATCTCAGAATTATTTCCGAATCAGCAGGGTATAGACATTATGGTACTATTAGGATATCCTTTATATCTGCTAACTATCTTAGGCGTGGCCAAGGTCATAGGCGCTCTAGCTATCATCCAGACAAAGTATAGGGCTGTAAAAGAATGGGCTTATGCTGGTTTTACCATAGAGGACTTTGATTAACCCTTCTTTTTAATATTTTCGGCAATTTTTTGCTAATTTTCACTTTTCCTTAACTTCTTTTTTTGTTTTTCTTTTCATTTTCTTTGTCTTTTCCCTCATTTTTACATAGCTA
>Ga0210057_1001970_pt1 | contig 30323 bp, 29 predicted proteins | sample CryGeyCG2114_010_2_FD_183968 | JGI IMG/M metagenome (GOLD analysis project Ga0210057, IMG submission 183968) | Groundwater microbial communities from aquifer - Crystal Geyser CG10_big_fil_rev_8/21/14_0.10 (SPAdes) (version 2) | ecosystem: Environmental > Aquatic > Deep subsurface > Groundwater ...
AGCTGACCGTTTCTCAAACAGTGTCCTTTTTAGCTCTTGTGTATGAAAAAGTTAGAAATGCTATTGAATATAGAGAAGATCACCTGATAAGGCGCGCAGCAATAGAGCGGATCTTGAAAAGAAGACTCTCAATGAATATACAAGGAACAAATGAAGGTGAAAATGTTCTTCGAGAGCTTATGTGGGCCAGATATGTCACAAATGGTAGTCTTGGCGAAATTGATATTAAAGCAGTTCAAGAGATAATCAACCGTTTTCTATACATTAGATCACAGATAATGCAGGGTCGTAGTGGAAATGCACGAGCTTATTTTTCTGAATTTCTATATCAGTTAGTCACTGCTGAAATTGAAGAATTTTTGACACCTGCAGAATCTCAAAAAGAGGCTGATTTCAGCTACTACATATTTCAAACTCTTAAAGAAAAAGTATCAATCGAAGATATTAAAGAAGAGCAAAAAGATGCTATATTATTCATTGCAATTGAAAAAGCATACCGAAAAAGCGATCAAGCATATCAACGATATCATATGTTTAGGCTTTTTTATAAACCTCTTTATGAGTATACACAAGAGGAAATAGAAGACTTAGTCCCGAAACTTGCAGATGTATTTTCGCGAATTGACAATCTGATCGCAAATACAATTGTAGAAAAAATAGTACGATTTATTCGCAAACAACTTCCTCCGTTTTTGATCCTTTTTCATATATTTAGACAGTATGAACAATCAATTCCAAGCATTTTGTCAAGCCGTGCTTCGCTTTGGAGTCATGTTGATAAAGTTGCGAGGCAGAAATATTCACTTATTTCTTCTCGTCTAAATATGCTAGCTTTTCGAAGTTTGATTTATATCTTCCTTACTAAAATGCTTTTCGCACTGATTTTAGAAATTCCAGTCTCTAAACTTCTTTATAATGAGGTTAATTACTTTGCCATAGGTGTAAATAGCCTTGCACCACCAGTTTTTATGCTTTTGATAATCTTCTCAGTGTCTGTTCCAGGTGATCAAAATACAAAAAGAATTTTCAATAGAATTGTAGATATTATCGATGCGGACTCTACTTTTGAAAAAACTAAAGCATTTATTACAAGAAAAGCAAAACCTCGACGTCCAGTTTTAAATTTTGGCTTTACATTACTATACCTCACAACTTTTTTAGTAACTCTTTATGTTATACATGTTGGACTAAAGATGTTGAGCTTCAATTTATTAAGCGAAGCACTTTTCATATTTTTCATCAGCGTAGTTGCTTTTTTTGCATACCGTATTAAACAACTTTCCAATATGTATCGACTTATTGAAAAAACTGGCTTTTTCTCACCGGTTCTTGATTTTTTTTTCATGCCGATATTGTCTCTAGGTAAGTTCTTTAGCGAAGGTGTATCAAGATTAAATTTCTTTATTCTCCTTTTTGATGTAATTATCGAGGCTCCATTTAAATTGATTATTGAGGTTATTGAAGAGTGGATTACTTTTGTGAGGCTTAAAAAAGAAGATATAGTCTAATATGGCAGGTTGGTGCAACAAAAAGGTAATTGGTCTTTCTCCAATGGATGGCGTCACAGATGCGTCATTTCGCACTATTATTGATAAATACGGTAGTCCAGATGTCCTATTCACTGAATTTCTCTCAGTTGAGGCAATCGTAAACGGATCAATTAATTCTTTACTTCCATTTGTTCGTGAAAAATCAGAAACCCCAACTATTGCTCAAGTATATGGTTTAGACTTGCCTTCCTACATTTTGGCAACATTATTGGTATTAGAACTTGGATTTGATGGAATTGATATCAATATGGGTTGTCCTGCCAAGTCTATTGCTTATCATGGAGCAGGGGCTGGACTTATCCAAAATCCAAGTCATGCGAAACAGATTATTAAAACTGTCCAGACCACTTTTTTGGACTGGAAAAATGGATTAAGATTGAAGTCAGGGCAGCTTAAACCTGCAAAGTTCGAATGGATAAAGCAGAACAGGATTAAACGATCCAAGATTGATAATTTTCCAGTATCAATCAAGACTCGTATCGGCTATGATACGTCAACAGTTCAAAGCTGGATTTCACACCTTCTAGAATGTGAGCCTTATGCTATAACTATTCATGGTCGAACACTTAAACAAATGTACAAAGATAAATCCGACTGGAATGAAATCCATAAGGCAGTAGTTTTGGCTAAAAATTCAAATACAAAAATTATTGGAAATGGCGATATTAAATCAGCAGGACAAGCAAATAACAAAATTAAGAAATATGATCTTGATGGTGTTCTCATCGGTCGAGCAAGTATGGGAAATCCATGGATATTTAAAAGTATTGTTCCAACACCATATACGAGACTTACTGTGGCTCTTGAGCATGCTAGGCAGTTTGAGAAACTTACACCTTCTGGGAATTTTCAATCACTTCGAAAACACTTTGCTTGGTACTCTAAGGGCTTTGATTATGCAGCAAGCGTTAGGAATAAGCTAATGCATGTGAACACTTATTCTGAAGTCAAGACAATTCTCGACCCTTACTTTTTACTTTTGAAGGAGAAGTAAATTTTTTCTTAAAGCTTCAACTTCATCCAGATTATAGATGGACAGAGTCAAAACTTTCACTTTATTCTTTTTTAGAACTTTAATAGCATTTTCAATCTTTGACTTATCAACTAGGTCAGACTTCGTCAAAAGAACAACATATTGCTTTTTGATAAGATCAGGATTATAAGATTTGAGCTCTTCGATTATCAGATTGTAATCTCGCAATACATCATCTGACTCAAGTGAAATACAGTGCAACAAGACTGGGACCTTTTCGACATGCTTCAAAAATCTATAACCAAGACCTTTCCCGCTAGATGCTCCTTCTATAAGCCCAGGGATATCTGCGATTATACCGCTTCCAAAAGATCCCAAATTAGGTTCAAGTGTTGTAAAGGCATACATTGCAGTTTTTACACCTGCTTTAGTTAATTCATTCAAAAGACTACTTTTTCCAACATTTGGGAGACCAATTAATCCGAAGTCAGCTATTAATCGCATCACAACTTTGAAAGAAACAGTTTCGCCAGGGTATCCTTTCTCTGCTTTCATTGGAGCCCGATTTGTCGGCGTCGCAAAAGCACGATTACCCAATCCACCCTTTCCGCCTAGCGCGATTAGTACTTTATCTTTATCATTTGTTAACTCAAAGGTCATACCAGTTGATGTATTAGTTAAAAATGTTCCAATGGGCATCGACAGTATCAATTGATCACCAGATTTTCCAAGTTTACGAAAAGATTGGCCGTTTCCACCATTTTCAGCGATAAATTTTCTAGAACCCGCATACTGTTTTAAATCAGAGATTTGTTTATCTCCTTTGACGTAAATACTTCCACCCGCCCCTCCATGACCACCACACGGACCACTCTTTCGAGGATAAAAAGCGGTAGATCCATTTCCACCATCTCCTGCTTTAACGGTTATTGTAACTTCATCGATTAACATAACTGTATTATAACCGATCTGACAAGCTAAAAATGCGGTAAGTTAATAACTCGATAATGAGTGTTTTACCATAAAATTTTGTGCATGATTATTTAGCCATTGCAAGTTTTGCAGTCTCTCGAAGTTAAATTATATTTATTTGTTCTCAGTAAATAGTTTCTAGATACTTACAATTAAATTTCAACAATTGAACAACTAAGAGAAAATTTTAAATATTTAAATAAATAATGATATATTTGGTGAGTCCGGCGAGAATCGAACTCGCAACCAATAGCTTAAGAGGCTACTGCTCTACCATTGAGCTACGGACCCGCTTTAGAAAATTGTGCGCCTCCGGGAGGAATCGAACCCCCATCACATGGTTCGAAGCCATGTACTCTATCCATTAAGCTACGGAGGCAAATGCCAAAAGCATATTATACTATAGATATGACTTCTATCGAAATGTGGTATGTATTATTAATAATAGCAGAGTTCGTAGTCCTCATTAGTGCTTTTATATACGCTATTTTTATGCTTCGATCTTGGCTTGGTGGAAGTCCTTACGTTGGAACTAAAAAATCAAATATTGATCATATACTTGAAAATATCGACATTCCCAGCGGAAGTCGCATATATGATTTGGGTTGTGGAGACGGTAGATTTCTTCGAAGTGTGGCAAATATACAGTCGATAGTTGGAGTCGGCATAGATATAAACCCAATTGTGATTTTTATAGCTAGGTTTTTAACTCGCATATCAAAATTAAAAAATATCACATTTATTCATGGCAATATAATATCAGCAGATTTTTCAGACGCTGATATTCTATATATTTATATGTTTCCAGCACTGATTGAAAAGCTTGAGAATAAGATTCTTACAAACAGATTAAAGCCTCTAATGGTCATTTCTCATGGATTTAAAATACATTATCTAAATAAATACTTCAAAAAAGAAATTGATAGAGTTACAATTAAAACCTACGTTTATTATATTAATTAATTGACAATCTCGACACCAAACAAGTATAGTATTGTCATGTTGAAAAAATTAGCTTTTCAAATATTAATATTTTTAATTGCGTTCATAGTAAATTTTTCTTTTTCTAGTAAATTGTATGCGTCTTTGAGTAAAGACAGGAAAATATCATTCATTCTAGAGGAGTTTGACAAATTATCAGGAGATCAGTACTCAAATCAGGATATTGCTTTTTACTTTGACAGCGGAGTAAAAGATCGTAGAATCGCAGTGTTAAAATCATTTTTTAGAAAGCATAATTCACCACTGTACGAGCATGCAGATTTCATTGTGAAGATATCAGACAAATATGAGCTTGACTATCGATTAATCCCAGCCATTGCGATGCAAGAATCTACAGCCTGTAAATTTATTCCACAAAATTCATATAACTGTTGGGGGTGGGGGATATATGGAGACAAAGTCACTCGTTTTGAGTCTTATCCAGATGCAATTGACACAATCGCACGTGGTCTAAAAATTTATTATATAGATCGTGGATTGAAAACTCCTGAGGAAATTATGGCAAAATACACACCAAGTTCAAAAGGTAGTTGGGCAAATGGCGTTTCTTCTGTCCTGGGAGTTTTAGAATAAAGTCATAAGATTACTGAACATTTCGTGAAGCTTGATGCTCCTGTGACATTGAGTACTGAGTACCTTTCTTTTTTGAATTTGCAGCAAAAGCTGAACCTCTTTTTGCTTTTTTAGACTTTAAGGCAGTCATCCATGTGTTGGACTCGCCAATTTTTAGTCGAAGCGATTGAAGAATTTTGAGTACAATTTCTAGAAATCTGACATGATAAATTCCAGGCCGTTCAGGTAATGTATCTATAGTCATCTTTTGGATATCTGAAACTTCTTGCATTAAAGTAGAATCTGCTCTTTTAATTCCTTCAACCTCTTTTCTAATAGCTTCAATTAATTGTTTTATATCTTCAATCTGGCGCTCTTCCTCGATGTTTCTAAAACTAAATATTGTTCCATGTTCAAGATTCATTGCTGCTTTTTGCTCTTTTTCAATACTTTTTCGGGCATCTGGATATTTTTCCTTTATTGATTCAGAGTTGAGTAGTTGTTGAAACAGACCAGAACCAATATCCTTGAATGAATCGACAGTTTGTTTTGCTGTGTCTTTTGCCAAAGAAGACACTGCTCCGCCTATGGATAATGACTGCTCTTTCTCCATGCTGTCAGAGTTCGTTGGCTTTGTGTGCTTTGATGATTGCTTTGTTTTACCAAATATCATACGTTTATTATACTACAGGCTATTAATGTATTCAAGCGTTTTTTGCTTTCGTAGCAGGGAGGCATAGTAATATGCATTTTGTTGAATAGTTTGCTTCTCTTTCTCATCCTTGACATTATTCAACATTTTTTGAATATCATCACTAGATACCTCTATTTTCTCAACATCTGCAATTTTTTGCAGTATAAACTCCATTTTATATGTATCGACAATTTCTTTTGTTATTTGTTCTTTCAGCTTATCATTAGTCAAACCTTTTGATTCAAGATATTTTTCCATTGAAAGCCCAACCCTCTGAACGTCGTCAACAATCTTTGCGAGCCTTCCATTTACTTCTTCTTCAACTATCAAATCTGATATTTCAGCTTTAGAAGATTCGAGAACCGCACTCAGCTTCGCCTGAAAAACAGCCTGATCTTGTTTTTCCTTATCTTTATCATTCTCTTTCACATCCTTACCAGGTACCCAAATATTTGACTTAATTGCCTTATCTCCAGCTTTTTTTGCAGCATCCTTATATGACCCCAATTTAACCTCAGGAGACTCAGCTGTTGTAACGGTCATCTCCCAGTCTTTTCCTTCAGAAGCTTCCTTTAATTCAAGTTTCGGTGAGATTATCGGCTTCATTTCTTCTTTTTTCACTATTTCTCCATAAACTTTGGTTAAATATGTTCGAATTAGTTTGTCATAAACATCACTTTTTGGAATTTTTTTCTCTGCAATTTCTTTTGGTACCTTACCTTTTCTAAAACCCTCAGATTTCATATTCTTTTTAAGCTCTTCAAATGCCAAATCATACTCAATTTTTATATCTTTCCAAGGGGAAACTATTGAAAGCTCGACTGTATTTTTTGGTAAATTTTTCCTTTTATAAGAATACATATGATATTAATTAATATATAATGACTAAAACTTTACGACATTATATATCGAAGAACATAAAAAGTGAAGTTAAGATGCTCTTTAGTTAAGAAGAACAGAATAATATGAGTTTTCAATGATTGACTGCTCAGTTTTCAAAAACTCGAGGTGAATACTTGCTACACGAACCGACCAAGTAGGACTAGCTGCGTATATCGGACCAATCGTCTCAATTGAATCTGCTCCACGGCTAAAATAATTTTCATTTAAACCTTTTGCAACAGCATGAAAACCTTCACTCCACGAATCAAAAAGGATGTATCCGCCACCCCAACCAAATGGATTGTAAGAATCGGTATGAGTAAATTTACCATAAGTTGATTCAAGGCCTGATATTGAAGGCAGCAGGTAACAGTCAATATTTTGTTCCAGACATGCGCTTATAAATCCCGATGTCTCACCCGTAAGAGGGGAGTTGTATTTTTGAAGCACTTTTCTTACTGTTTCACTTTTCACAAGAATGTCTTGAAATGAATTATTAGCTTCTTCTACTGGAATGCTGATTTTAAGTCTTGCTGAGTCATCAGAGATTACAGATGCATCAACTGGAGATAAAATTCCAAATATGATGAATGTGATGGAGAATAAAAGTACTGTAATTGTAGTAAAAATTTTCATATATATATCCCTTTATAATTACTATCTAAAATAGTAATTTAAAAAATACAAATAATATTATTACATAGTCATTGTTATGATGACCCAAAAAAAATCCTAAAGTTCTTCGTTTAGGGGAAAAACCTTAGGATCTATAAGTATTATAGCATTTATTATAGGAATGTCAAATGTAACTTAAGTTAACAATAAATCATAATTCGTGATAAAATTATTATCTGTTAATTGTTAGGAGCCGTAGCTCAATTGGTTAGAGTGTCTCCCTGTCACGGAGAAGGTTGCGGGTTCGAGTCCCGTCGGTTCCGCCAATTACTGGACGATTAGCTCAGTTGGCTAGAGCGTTACATTGACATTGTAAAGGCCACAGGTTCGAGTCCTGTATCGTCCACAGGATTTGAAAATAAATATGAAACGAATTCTTTCAGGAATCACTCCAAGCTCCACAAAAGGCCTTCATTTAGGTAATTATTTAGGAATGATTAAACCTGCTATAAAACTTCAAAATGATGGCCAGTGCTATTATTTTGTTGCAAACATGCATGGATTAAATTCGGTTTATAACCCTGAACAGCTTCGTCGAAATGCTGAAAATATATTTATAGAGTATTTAGCTTTTGGTGTTGACCCAGAAAAAACAATTTTTTTCTTTGAAAGTGATATCCCATTCATACCATACCTTCAAACTATTTTAAACAACGCAGTTACAGTTTCAGAACTCAAAAGAATGCATGCTTATAAGGATAAATTAGTTGGTGAGCAAAAAGAAGACAGTATCGGAATGGGGTTATTTTCTTATCCGATGTTGATGGCTGCCGACATTCTTGCATTTGATACTGAGGTAGTTCCGGTCGGTGAAGATCAAGCACAACATGTCGAAATTGCTCGTGAAATCGCTCGCACATTTAATAATCGTTATGGAGATATTTTAACTCTTCCGGTAGCACAAATTGATAAAAATGTTGCTCGAGTACCTGGAATATTTGGCAAACGTAAAATGAGCAAATCGTTAGGAAATGATTTACCAATATTTGCAATGGAAGATGAGATAAAAAAACAGATCATGAATATTAAAACTGATCCAGCTCGAATTCACCCTAAAGATCCAGGCGACCCAAGCAAAAATGTCACTTTCACTTATTTAGACCTTCTTAATTATGATACTGTTGATTTAAAAGATAGATATACAAAAGGAACTATTTCAGATGTTGAAATCAAAAAAATTCTACTATCATTTTTTCTAGAATATTTTAATGATGCTAGAACAAAGAAAGTTGAATTATTAAAAAACAAAGAATTTATATCAAAAATAAGATTTGAAGGAGCCGCAAAAGCGAACGAAGTAGCAAATACGGTTTTAACCCGTGTAAAAAATGCGATTGGAATATAATAAATTAAAGTTATTAATTAACTTATTTAAAAAATGAAAAATGCTGAATATTTAAATAATCTTAGACATTCTACCGCACACTTACTTGCCGCAGCGGTAGTCGAACTGTATCCGGGTGTAAAGCCTACAATCGGACCTGCGATTCAAGACGGATTTTATTATGACTTTGATTTTCCTGAAGCTATATCTGATAAAGACCTAAAAAAAATCGATCAAAAAATGAGAGAGATAATAAAAAACTGGGGTAGTTTTCAACGCTTAGAAGCAACAGAGAAAGAAGCTTTGGATTTATTTTCTAGTAATGAATTCAAAACTGAACTTATAAAAGATATTGTCAATTCAGGTGCAAAAATAACTTTATATAAATCGGGTAATTTTACAGACTTATGTCGTGGTGGACATATTGCCAATCCGAAAGAGAGTATTAAATACTTTAAATTAATGTCAACTGCTGGAGCTTATTGGAGAGGCTCTGAAAAAAATAAAATGTTGACTAGAATTTACGGAATTGCTTTCGACTCGCAAGACAAATTAAACGACCATTTATCAATGTTAGCAGAAGCTAAGAAACGTGATCATAAGAAACTTGGTAAAGAGCTGGATCTATTTGTCTTTTCTGAGCTAGTTGGACCAGGATTGCCTTTATGGACTCCAAAGGGAACTCTGCTGAGAGAACTATTGGATGATTATGTATGGAGTCTGAGAAAAGCAAAGGGCTACGAAAAAGTTGAGATACCACACATTACAAAAAAGGAACTGTATGAAAGGTCTGGGCATTGGTCAAAGTTCTCAAATGAACTATTTAAAATAACGACTCGTGAAGGTCATGAGTTTGCAATGAAGCCAATGAATTGTCCGCATCATACCCAAATCTATGCAAGAAGAAAGTGGAGCTTTCGAGATCTGCCTCAAAGATATGCTAACACAACAATGTGCTATCGTGATGAGCAAACTGGTGAATTGTCAGGACTTTCTCGTGTACGATCGTTTACACAAGATGACGCTCATGTATTCACTCAACTGAAAGACGTAAAACAAGAATTTATGAATATTTGGGAGATTATAGAGGAGTTCTATGGATCCTTTGGTTTTGACCTCAAAATTAGACTATCTCTTCATGATCCAGTAAAATTTGAAAATTATCTCGGAGACCCAAAAATTTGGGCTGAGGCTGAAAATACACTTCGCAAAATTGTAAACGAGAAAAATGCGGTTGCTACAGAAGCAGTCGGTGAAGCTGCATTTTATGGACCAAAAATAGACTTTATGGCAAATGACTCTCTAGGAAGAGAATGGCAAGTTGCGACAATCCAACTAGATATGAATATGCCCAGGAGTTTTGACCTTAACTGTACAAATGAAAAAGGTGAAGAAGAGCAAATATACATGATTCATGCTGCAATTATGGGTTCATTAGAGCGATTTATTTCAATAATTATCGAACATTTTGCTGGCAACTTTCCCGTCTGGCTCTCACCTGTTCAAGTTGTCGTAATCCCGATTGCCGACAGACATCGAGTTTTTGCAGAAGAAGTGGCTGAATCGCTTAAGGATTCGGGCATTAGAGTAAATGTTAATTCAAAATCCGAGTCGATGCAAAAGAAAATTAGAAATTCTCAAAAACAAAAGATCAATTACATGTTAATAATTGGAGATCAAGAAATTCAATCAAAATTAGTTAATGTTAGATTAAGAAATGGTGAAACTGCAACAATGAGTCAAGATGATTTTAAAAATAAGATACTAGATGAAGTTAAACAGAAAAAATAATTCTATGCATCTTCTTGCAAATGTATAATGTAACAGCTATAATAGCTCAAGTTCATTATATTCGGATATTTTTTAATTTTAAACAAATAATTTGAGGAGCAGAAGATATTTTCAGAGTCAGTCCAATAAAACAGGTAGATATTATCACGTCAATCAAAGGATTCACGCAGAACAACTTCGAGTTATTGGTCAAGATGGTGGTTTGGTCGGAGTAATATCAAAAGAAGAAGCGATACAAAAAGCACAAGATGAACAATTGGACCTGGTACTTATTGCAGCAAATGCAAAGCCGCCAGTTGCTAAAATAACAGATTTTAAAAAATTTTTATACGAAGAAGAAAAAAAGCAAAAAGAAGCAAAAAAAGGATCCAAGAAAAGTAATGTTAAAGATATTAAAATTTCACTTTTTATAGGAATTGCAGATAGAACAAGATTGTCTAAGAAAACAATTAAGTTTTTAGATGACGGCCATCAGGTTAGATTGAACTTAACATTGAAAGGTCGTGAAATTGTTAAAAAACAGATGGCCCATGATTTGATGAATAATTTCATCAAAGACTTAGGTGAAGTAAACATATCAAAGGAGCCGAGGCTTGAAGGAAGAGTTATGCGAGCAGTTGTTTCAAAAAAGAAATAAATATGAAAAATAAACAGAAAACACATAAAGGTTCATCAAAAAGATTTAAAATCACATCGACTGGAAAGGTGTTGCATCGATCAAAAGGCGCTAGACATTTAAATTCAAAAAAGACAAAAAGACAACTCCGAAAACTAAAAATTGATAAACCAGTTGAGGGAAGAGTTAAAATAAAAATTAAAAAGCTTTTAGGATTAGCATAATTTAATAAATAAATATGGTAAGAGTAAGTAGTGGCCCAGCAACAAGAAATAAACATCGAAAAGTTTTAGACCTAGCAAAAGGTTACTGGATGTCTCGAAGTAAGCAGTTTTCAAAAGCACAAGAGGCAGTGCTTCATGCTGGAGAATATGCTTTTGCAGGACGAAAACTCAAAAAAAGAGATCTTAGAAGACTTTGGATTACTAGAGTTAGTGCCGCGTTAAAGCAAAAAGGTGTTAAATATAGTTTATTTATTCACTGGATGAAGGTAAAAAAAATCACTTTGGACAGAAAAATTCTTTCACAACTAGCTCTTGATTATCCTCAAGCTTTTGACAAGATTGTAGAGCAAGTAAAAAAATAATTCCAAGTACCAAAGTGTTCTTTCTCGAAGTATAATTTATTAAATGAAGGATCTAAAAACAACTCGAGAAAAGTTTCAAGTAAAACTAACTTCAATAGTCTCTCTTCCTCAACTAGAACTACTTAAACTCGAATACCTAAGTCGAAATGGCATTGTAAATGAATTGCTGAAAGATATGAAATCCCTTAGCATTGACGAGCGGAAAATTTATGGACAACAAATCAATAAGCTTAAAGATGAAATTGCTAAGCAGCTTGACAGTACACAAAAAAAATTGATTTCTTCGTTAAACCAGTCTAAATACGATGTTACATTGCCAGGAAATATGAGAAAAAACGGAAGTCTTCACGTTGTATCGTATGCAATCGAAGAAATTAGCAAAATTTTTGAAAAAATTGGATTCATTCGAATGTCTTATCCTGAAGTCGAATGGGATTGGTATTCGTTCGAGGCTTTAAATATGCCAAGCAACCATCCGGCACGCGATGATTTTGAAACTTTTTACATTGATCACCCAGAAAATAAGGAATTTGGCAAAATGCTACTTACACCCCACACTTCCTCAGGTCAGCCAAGAGAGATGATGAGACTTGGTAAGCCTCCTATTCGCATGATTAATATTGCAAAGACTTATAGACCTAACTGGGACGTCTCGCATACTCCTATGTTCCATCAGTTTGAAGGTTTTTGCGTCGATAAAAAAATAAATATTACCCATTTAAAAGGAACTATAAATTACTTTGTGAAGGAGTTTTTCGGTGAAAACCGCGAAATACGCCTTCGTCCTTTTCATTTTCAGTTCACTGAGCCATCATTTGAAATTGATATTACCTGTGATATTTGCGACGGAACAGGTTATATTTTCAAAGACGAATTGCAAACTAAGAATGCTAAATCGAGAAGCTTTGCTGAAAAAATTAAATGTAAATTGTGTAAACAGGGATGGCTCGAGCTTGGAGGAAGTGGTATGGTACATCCAAATATTTTAAAATTCAGTGGAATTAATCCTGATGAATATACCGGTTGGGCTTTTGGTTTTGGAGTAGAAAGAGTAATGATGATGAAAACTGGAGTGGGCTTAAATGATATTAGATTACTTTATGAGGGTGATATTAGAGTATTAGAACAATTTTAGTATGAATATAAAAATTACTTATAGTTGGCTCCTTGAGTATCTTGAAACTGATGCAGATCCATATGAGCTTCAAAAATATTTATCTCTGTGTGGACCATCTATTGAAACTGTTGAAAAGGTTGATGGCGACTATGTGTTTGATATAGAAATTACTTCAAATCGAATTGATATGGCAAGCGTTTATGGAATAGCCCAAGAAGCTGCTGCAATTCTGCCTCAGTTTGGAAAGAAGGCAAAACTAATCAAGCATAATTTTATTAAACCTCAAGCCCCTACGAAAGACCTTTCAATAAATATTACTGATTCATATCATTTAACAAATAGAGTTCTTGCAGTTGTTCTAGACAATGTAATTATCGGTAAATCGCCAGAATATATACAGAAAAGATTAAAGCTCGCAGGAATACGCACTCTCAACAATGTGGTTGACGTCACAAACTATATTATGCTAGAGCTTGGACATCCAACACATATTTTTGATTATGACCGAATTGCAAAACAGAAATTAATTTTTAGAGAATCCAAAAAAGGTGAAAAAATAATTTCTCTTGAGGATAAAACATATACCCTTTATGGGGGAGATAGCATTATTGAAGATGGCGATGGAAGGATAATTGACTTACCAGGAATTATAGGAACTAGTAATAGTATTGTTGTTGATAGTACAAAGCGATTGTTGTTTTTTATTGACAATAACGATCCAGTCCAGATGCGAAAAACATCAATGAATTTAGGGATTCGTACCGTTGCCGCAACTTACAATGAAAAATCGCCCGATCCAGAACGCGCTTTTGACTCACTTCTTCTCGGAATTGAGTTGCTTCAAAAAAATTCTGGAGCCAAGGTTGCAAGTTCAGTAATTGATATATATCCTCAAAAAAAACTTGAAAAACATGTACGCGTATACTTGAAGGATATTCAACGGATTATTGGAGTCAGTATTGAAGAGACACCTATTATTTCAATTCTTGAAAAACTTGGTTTTGGAGTAAATAGAAGTGAAAATGATGAATTGGCTTACCCAGATGGAGTTAGCTTCGATATATTAGTCCCATCATTTCGATATAACGACGTATCAATTAAAGAGGATATTATTGAAGAAGTATCACGTGTTTATGGCTATCACAATCTTCCAAGTAAGATGGCTCCACTTGTGTATATTAAACAACCTAAAGATATTGAAAATCTATTTAAAGTACAAACAAAGAGTAAATACTATCTGAAGCATATCGGATTGCATGAGTATCTAAATTACTCAATGATTTCAGGAGACTTAATTGATAAATTACGACTTGTAAGGAAGGATTATCTGAGAATAAAAAACTCAATTTCAAGTGAAATAGAGTATATGCGAAACTCCCTTATCCCTTCTCTTATAAAAAATATTAAGGAAAATTCTGGAAAAAAAGATAAACTAGAAATATTTGAATTAGCAAAAACCTATACTCGGAAAGACGATCAATTACCTGATGAAAAATACTACTTAGGTTTTGCAACAAATTCTAATTTTGCTGACTTGAAGGGAGTAATTGATTCACTTTTTGATGAATTAAATATAACCGACTATGATTATGAAAATAATAATCATAGTATTTTGAACAATTCTGCAAAAATAAAAATTCATGCACATGAAATTGGAGTAATTGGCTCATTAAAACAAGAGCTAAAAATAGCAATTGACGTTCCAAATGATATTTTTGTAGCCGAACTTGACTTTGAAACAATTGCAAATCAATACAAAGTAATGGGATCATACAAAAAAATATCTCCTTATGCAGTAATAAAGCTAGACTCGACCATCATGTCGCCATTAAGTTTTTCTCAGATTAAGACTATTGCAAAATTAAGTTCCTCATATTTGCAAAATATTGAGCTTTTGGACCAATATGAAGGGAATATTACTATTCGTCTTCATTTTACATCTTACACAGAAAATCTAACTGAAAATACTGCAAAAAATGAACTTGCTTCAATAATTACTTCAATTAATAATAAAAAGTCCTTTGAGAAACAAAGCTGTCATATTTGACCTTGATGGTTGTATAGCGAATACTCTTCCGGTCTGGATTACTGCTTTCATTAAAACGTTCCATTCTTTCGGTAAAAATATTACAGAGAATGAATTGATGAAAATTGGTCTGAATAGAATTCATGAAACAGGATACGAAGGAATCGACTCAGAAGAATTTATAAATAAACTGTACAAAGTGTTAGAGAGTGGAATTGCTAGGGCTCTACTACATGAAGGGATGTTTGAAACAATTTCTTATCTTCATAAGAATGGCATAAAACTTGCAATTGTATCTTCGGCTAGACGAAAACAAGTAAAAAATTAATCAATATTTTATGAAGATATCACTTATTCATTTTCTATCAACTGATAAATTACGACTACCAGGACTATTATTTCAACCTGATGAAAAGCAAACTAGGAAGGCGGTAATATACTTACATGGTTGTGGAAGCTCTTCAGTATTTTACTCACCAAAAATTAATAAACTTGCTGCGGCAATAACACATCTGGGGATGGCATTTTTTCCTTTTAACAATAGAGGTGCCCACTATGTAAAAACTTTAAATCGAATTACTAGAAAGAATAACGTTGAGATGGTGGTAAAAGAGCTATATGGTACAAGTTATGAAAAAATTAAAGAGTGTATTTTTGATATAGATGGCGCAGTATCATTTCTACGTTTCAAAGGATTTAATACATTTCATCTTATTGGAGAGTCGACTGGCGCAAATAAAATTGTTGTTTACGATTATTACTCAAAAAATTCACCGTTCGCTTCATACACTTTGATAAGTCCAGGGGATGATACTGGACTATATTTTGAAAAATTGGGTAAAACATTATTTTTAAAAATCATCGAGCAATCAAAAAGTATGATACAAGACGGACATGGCTTGGACTTTGTTCCAAATAGTATTGGCCTTGACTATCCATTTTCATATCAATCTTGCTATGACGTATTAAACCCAAATGGAGATTACAATATATTTCCATTTAATGACGCGTTGAACGATTTGAAACTTGGTACCAAAGCACTGTTTAAAGAATTTCGTAAAATATCTCGTCCAACACACGTCGTACTGGGATCTAATGATGAGTACTGTTATGATAAAGCAGATAGCTGTATGAACTTACTTAAAAAGAATGTTGATTATAATGAGAAATTTTATTTCGAACTAATAGATGGTGCCGATCACGGTTTTGAGCATCATGAACAAAAGCTTGTTCAAACAGTAAGTAGGTGGATATCTCAGTCCTGATATTCTTCATTAATACTAATTTTAATTTCAGAAGAACCGGATTTGTCTTTTTCATTTCTTGATTCAACACGAATTGTATGTTTGCCATTATCTATATTTATTTTTTCTGAAATACTATCTCGATTGCCTGAAATAACTTTCCTTTCTTCTCCATCAACATAAATTTTTGTTTCTTTTATTTTTTCAAGTGATGTGATTTTAACCTTAATTTCAACATCGTTAGTATTTACTCTAGATTTATTACTTGGGGATTGGTAGGAAACTACAACATCATCCGAATTAGAATCTGAAGTTTCTGTTGGATAATGATATTTTTCATCCTCCATTTCACGAGCCCATGCATCAATCGCGTCCTGCCATCTATTAACTCCATCTCCTGATATCGGATCACTTTCAGTAATCAAATAATAATCTTTTTCTTCATAGTTACCTGATTTTATTTCAATATCATTTGCTAACTTTCCATTGGATTTAGAAATTTTAATTTTTTGATAATATGATGAAATTTCAGTTGGCTCTGTACCTTCGATATAATACTCAGTTCTGGTTCCAATTCCATCTTTTGGCAAACCACCTAAAAATGAATCTATCTCAATCGCATTAACTTTATCTGGTTTATCCATAATTCCATCCTCATACTTTGCCAGAAGGGATCTCATCGCTGCATGCCAAATAGGGGATGCTCCAGTTGCACCTGATGCAATTTGTTGATTCATTTTTGAGTTATCATTATTTCCAACCCAAACTCCTAAAACAATATCTTTAGTATATCCAACAGTCCAGTTATCACGCTTATCATCAGTTGTACCACTTTTTACAGCTACTGTATTCCCTGGAATATTTAAAAAGGAATTGCTTCCAAATGTTTCAAATCTTGCATTGTTATCAGATAATATGTGAGAAATTAAAAAACAAATTTCAGGTGATAAAATTTCTGACGTGCTTTGTTTTTTCTTTTTATAAATTTGTTTACCATCAAAATCTTTTATTTCAGAAATTCCATAAGGCTCAACATTCTTACCTTCATTTGCAAATACGGAATATGCTTTCGTAAGATTTAACAACGTTGTCTCACCGCCTCCAAGCGATGCGGACAGACCCAGATTGCTCATATTCTTATCAGTAGGTTCTAAAGAATCAAGTCCCATTTCATAAGCCAGTTGCAAAAAATCGCGAATTCCTATCATTCCCAAGAGTTTTACGGCAGGAACATTTAACGAATTGCCTAATGCAAACCTTAGTTGGACAGGTCCACGATATTTACCGTCATAATTCACTGGTACGTAATCTTCTTCGTCACCGACATTTGGAAAAACAGTTTTAACGTCCATTATTACTGATGATGCAGTATATCCTTTCTCAAATGCCACGGCATACTCGATTGGCTTTAAGGTTGATCCAGGCTGTCTTAATCCCTGTGACACAACGTCAAATTTTCCGTAGTCTTCGTTACTAAAATCGTAAGATCCGACATATGTGATAATTTCGCCAGTTTTTGGATCCATTGAAACTAAAGCTCCATTTCCAACGTCATAATCCTCAAGATTTGAGATTTCACTACTAACAATTTCTTCTGCATCCTTTTGAAGATCAAGATCGAGAGTGGTATATATTTGAATACCACTTTTAAATATTCCTGCACCATAGTCTTTTTCAATTTGATCTCTAATATAAAATACAAAGTGTGGCGCGTTCATCCTAAGACTATTTTTAGAAAACTTCAACTTTTCAAGCTGCTCTAAAGCTTTTTCCTCTTCATCTCGATTGATATAATTATCTTCTCGCATTCGTCTTAGAACATCTGTCGTTCTACCTTTCCAAGCATTTTCTTTACCAACAAAGGGAGAATAAACTGATGGTTGTTGAGGTAAACCAGACAGAAATGCCGCCTCGACAAGATTTAGATCATTTGGACTTTTATCAAAATATCCTTTTGATGCAGATCCAATTCCCCAATAATTTCCACCATATGGAGCCTCGTTTAAATACATTGATAATATTTCGTCTTTTTCATATTTTTTCTCAACCTCGTAAGCTAAAATTGCTTCCTTGATTTTACGTGATAATCTATGCTCTGAGGTAAGTAGTACATTTTTAATTAATTGTTGTGTAATGGTTGAACCTCCCTGAGGATTTCCAAGAAAGGAACTAAATGCTGCTCTTAAGATTCCAATCTCCGATATCCCTTTGTGTTCATAAAATCTTTTATCTTCGATTGCAATCGTTGCTTTCTTAAGAATATCCGGAATGTCATCTTGCTTTACTGGAATACGATTTTTATCCTTATACATGTCGTAGATAACTGCTCCATTTCTATCATAAAAAATTGTTGAATTCTCGCGTGCTTCTGAAAGTTTTCCAGGTTTTGGCAGATCACGACCATACCACGCAAAAAGCAAAAATGCACCGATATAGCCAAATATAACTAGACTAACAAATCCAATTATTGAGTATTTAATAACAACTTGTTTTTTTGGTATAGGAAAGAAAAAAAGGATTTTCTTTTTGCTACGTTGTCGTGGTAAATATGCCATCGATTTAATTGTAGCACAGGGAAATATGCTACAATAGTAAACATGATGAAAATTATTCGCAAAATATTTAAAACAAAAAATATCGTTCGATTTATCATCGCAGTTGCAACAATTTTGCTTATTTTAACAAGTATTGCCCCTCTTTTTTTCATCTAGTCGAAAATGGAAAATTATATGGAGTTATTGCAATCTTCAGTTTCTACTCTTCCTCGTACAGCCGTTCGTACGATCAAGCGCCTACAGTCACTTGGAATCCTGACTTATGACGATCTTCTAAATTACTATCCCGTACGTTATGACGATTATAGGAAGACAATTCCCGCAATATCGATTAAAGACGGTGAATTGGTAACAATTCGAGGAAAAATTGTTTCCTTCAAACAAGTGACAACTAGAAAGAGAATGACGATGCAGAAGGTAATAATTAATGACGGATTTCTTGATATTGAGTTATTTTGGTACAACCAAGCATACTTAAATAATATTTTACCTGTCGGAACAATACTTTCAGTTTCTGGAGTTGCTGAAAGAACTTTGTTGAATGTATCAATGAAACCTTCTGAGTATGAAGTCCTTAAAAATATTGATGATAGATCCATTCATACGGGAAGATTAGTACCAGTGTACGCACAAACTTATGGCTTATCGTCAAAAACAATTAGAGACAAAATTCTCTATCTGTTAAGTAAACTCGAAGAAATTTCAGAAAATGAGCTTGAATTAATACCAAATGTGTTGCTTTCCGAAAATAATTTAATTTCATATAAAAATGCGCTTAATATGATACATTTTCCAAAAGATACGATCGAGGTTGAAAATGCTAGAAAAAGGCTTGCTTTCAATGAGCTATTTATCAGATTGTTATCATCTCACCTGATTAAATCAGAATGGAAAAAGGGAAAAATTAGTAAACGTATTTTGATAACCAGAGATATTCTTAATAAGATCAATGAGTTTATTTCGTCTCTTCCATTTAAATTAACAACCTCACAAAAAAGATCTTTAAACGAAGTGTTAGAAGATCTAAATAAGCCAGTTCCAATGAATAGATTTTTGCAGGGTGATGTAGGCTCTGGAAAAACAATTGTGGCGATGTGTGCCGCATTTGCAACATGCTTAAATGGTTTACAAACTCTTATCATGGCCCCAACTGAGATTTTAGCTCAACAACATTACAAAACCTTATCTCACCTTGGGTCAAAAATTGGAATAAATATAGCCCTTCAAACGTCCTCACATAAAGACATTAAAAAGACAAAAGCAACTAATAATTATCAAATAGTTATAGGAACTCAAGCACTATTATCTAAAGATTTTAAGATGGATAATGTTGGTTTGATCGTAATTGATGAACAGCATCGATTTGGGGTAAGACAACGATCTCTATTGAAAAATAAAGGTATCAATCCACACCTTCTTACGATGACCGCAACACCGATTCCAAGAACCGTATCATTAACGCTATACAGTGAGCTTGATGTCTCCGTAATTGACGAAATGCCAAAAGGAAGAAAAATTATCAAAACCTACGTCACACCAGAACAAAAGAGAGCAAATGGATATGAATGGATTAGAAATCAAATTTCAAATGACAATGTTCAAGCATATGTAGTTTGCCCGCTTATTGAGAATTCGGATTCTGAGACAATGACCTCAGTACGAGCAGCAACAGATGTTTTCAAACACCTAAAAGATGACATTTTCCCAAACTTCAGCCTTGCACTTCTTCATGGAAAGCTGAAATCGAGAGAGAAAAAACAGATTATGGAGGATTTCAACGCGAAAAAATATCAAATTTTAGTCTCAACTTCAGTTGTAGAGGTCGGAATCGATGTCTCAAATGCAACTATAATGATTATTGAAGGAGCAGAAAGATTTGGGCTTGCGCAGCTTCATCAGCTTCGTGGAAGAATAGGTCGCGGAGAGAAACAATCATACTGTTTTTTATTTACATCAAATCATTATCAACAGAAACAAAAACGTCTTCAGTTTTTTGCTTCAACAAACTCTGGACTTGCACTTGCTGAATACGACCTTAAAAATCGCGGTCCGGGAGAACTTTACGGCACCAAACAGCATGGATACTCAGATCTTAAAATCGCGGATATTATGGATACGAAGAGTGTAAATATCGCTCAAACTGCGGTAAAAGAATTTACTGATAACTATAAACTTGATGATCATGAGTACTTAAAAAGCTGTATTGAGTCATACCAAATAAATCAGATAGCTAGAGATTAAGTAATTAACACAAGTTGATAGAGCCAGAGAAGAAAATCATAGGACTTTTGAAATAGAATCAGTTTTTCAGCATGCATTTTTAAACTGTATCTTATTTTTCCACTTTATTATTATATTTCTTTACTTATTTTGGTTTGACAACCGACTTAGTATTTGGTATAAAATAAATATCATGATGAGAGGGCACACCTAAGGTTTCGTCCGAAGGTTATTCCCTCTCTTTTTTTTGATCAATTGCACTTTCTTTTTAAAACTTCGGACGAAAACCACATAATTCCTGAACTCACGCAGTAAAAATGAAAATCCGTGTTCATTTGGTACAACTATTTTCAAAAGCTTCTTTTTATTGACTAAGTACTCTATTAGACATCGGAAATCACCATCTCCGGAAACGATGATCGCCTTGTTATAATTTTTATATTGGATCATACAATGTAGTACCAGCTCAGCATCTACATTTCCCTTTGTTAATATTTTTTGCCTTTATGTCTTTCAATAGTTGGTTTAAAAATGAGAATATAGCCTGACGCTTTCAAGTAAGCATACAGAGATTCATTTCCAGCTACGTGCCCAATAAAAATATATGCTTTTGTAACAGCAAATTTATCCTTAAGTAATACTCTAAACCTGGCAAAATCAAGTTTCCACCCTTATGACCTTACACCAAGATTCAAGTTCTGACTATCTATAAAAGCATAAACTATTCCTTTTAAGTATTTTTTTAACATAATCGAGAGCAATAGAACGATATCATCAGACTATAAAAATATATAAATAATGTCAAGTAAATGTATAACTGTTTATTCGATAAAATTTTATATTCAGGTTACCCTGAGTTTACTTGATCGGTACTGTTGAGATATTTCATTCATCATGGTATTATATTCATCTAAGTATTTAACTTAAAAATAATTATTATATGGCACCACAACCAAAACGAAAACACTCAAAAGCTAGAAAAGGTAAAAGAATCCTAGCTCGTATAAACGAACATTCACTTCCTCAACTTATTGTATGTAAGTTATGTGGAAAACAGAAACTTCCACATTATGCATGCAAGCATTGCGGAAAGTAATTATCAGAAACTCATGGACCCTCGACATATAAAACGTCTTAACTTAGTCCAAAACCTCTATTCATATTGTTTTTCTGTTGATGGAAAAACAAAAATTTTCCCTAACAAAAAGGATTCGAAATTGACGAACGAAATAATTGATCATCTTGACGAAATCGATTTGCATATTTCAAAGAGTGCGCCTAAATATCCAATAAATAAAATTGCGAAAACTGATTTGAGCATCTTGCGACTTGCTGTTTTTGAACTACTTATAGATAAAAAAGAGCCAACAAAAGTTGTAATAAATGAGGCTGTCGAAATAGCAAAAGAACTAGGAAATGAAAGATCGTTTGCATTTATAAATGCAGTTCTTGGCTCAATAAACACTACAAAATCATAACTAACATATGGAAGAAGATAGATCAAAAATTGAAAAACAAATTAATATTGTATTTAAAAATAAAGATACCTTGAGAAATGTATTTGTTCACAGGTCATATTTAAATGAAAATCGTGAAAGCACACTTTCTTCCAATGAAAAACTTGAATTTTTAGGCGACAGCGTGCTTTCATTGGTAACTTCAATATATCTTTATCGAACATATGACACTTTGGAGGAAGGTGATTACACGGACATTAAGGCGTCGATAGTTCGTACTGAGAGCTTAGCTGAAGTTGCAACCAATCTCTCATTAGGCTCATACTTGTTTCTTTCTAATGGTGAGGAAAAGAGTCGAGGGAGATATAAAACAAATCTACTGGCTGATGTTTTTGAAGCGTTAGTAGCCGCAATATATTTAGATCAAGGATTTGATAAAACTTATGATTTTATTGTAAAATTTCTTTTTTTAGAACGTTTAGACAAGATTATTAAAAATAAATTATACCTTTCTCCAAAAAGTAGACTGCAGGAATATACTCAATTGAAATTTAAGCAACTGCCTGAATACGAATTAATTTTTTCTAAAGGACCAGAACATAACAAAGAATTTTACGTCAAGGTTCTCGTTAAAAAAAAATTAGTCGGAACAGGATTTGGGAAGTCAAAGAAACAAGCTGAAGAATTAGCAGCTAGTGATGCAATAAAAGCTTTAACTGGGCAGTGAATGATTTAAGCTTTTATTTTCTAACAACATGTACTATAATTGTTCTTTGAATTGAAAAATAAATATGGCAGTAACACTTAGATTGATGAGATTTGGAAAAAAGAAACAACCTTTTTACCGTATTGTGTCACTTGATAAAAGAAGCAAACGGGACGGTACATATATTGAAAAAATTGGCCTATACGATCCACTTCTAAAAAGCGATAATATTACTATCAATAAAGAGCGTTTTTCTTATTGGAAAAGTCGCGGAGCAACAATGTCTGATGGCTTGACAAGATTAGTAAAAAGTACGAAGAATATTATTTTTGAATAATATTATCATTGCTCACTAAGTATTTGGTCGAGAAAATCAATATCTTCTTTGGAAATTATTACAGTTTCTTCCGATTCAACATTTTCATATTTTTTATGATAAAGACTAATCGGAAAAGAGATTGAGTTTGATTCTTTGAGATTTATGTTAAGAGCGTCATTCGTAATAAGTCTTCCGCTAATAAATTGATAGGAACCAATAAGACTTTCGATATCTTCTTTACTGCCTTGTATCGCCAACTCAAGAGACATTTTCTCTTCAGTAGTTTGTTGGAGATTGATACTATATGATTCAACATTGACGTTATGAGCTTTTTCAAGCTGTTCAAGCGCATCGATTACTCGAAAATATGACTCAGTGTCTGGAATTAGATTATCGAGCAAGTCGATATAAACTTTCAGTTCTTTATTTAAAAGTTTTTTATTATTTTTAATTAATAATACAGAACTTTTTATGCTTTCGATATTAGCCAAACTTGAAACATATTCAGTTTGAACGCCAAAAGTTTTGAAGCTAAAGTAAATCAGAACTGCCAAAAGAAATACGTCTATTATTCCAAATAATAAAATTGGAATAATTAATTTTTTAGATAGCAAGCTCTTCATCAGCTGAAGGCTGTTGGTTTTTTTGTCCATCTTTTATGATCCCCTTAAATGTTAATTCGTATGATCTTGAATTTGAATTTGAGTTGAAATCAATCTCAAACGTATTTAATTGTAGATCGTCAAATAGAACCAACATCTCTGGATTTTCTACAAATTTCAAAAAATCTGTTGACTCTTCAAACGAATCGAATAATAGAGTAAAAGTGATTTCACCGCCAAGTTTCAGATCAAATGATATTAGATTATCATCTGCAGACCGTAATTTAAGTATTTGAATCAGTTCAAAAAAGTGTTTAGATCCTCCTAAATCTGTCAATAAATACGATTTTAATAATTGGTATTTAAAAACAAATTCATGTAAATTATTGCTAAACTCCTTATTTACCAATAAATATTTATTATATGTTTGTTCAATTTTTGAAAGTTCAGCTAATCTTGATTGAATATAGGTGTAATAACCGCCGATAATTATGATCAAAAAAATAAATACTGCAAATAAACTAAGTGTGGACTTATATGTTATTGATAAATACTTATCAATAGTTTGATTTTTACCTCTTTGTGAAAATAGATTAACATGGGATTTCATCTTAAGTGTGTTGCAATTACAGGAATAAATGAAGTTAGATTCGCCTTAAAAGATTGTGTAATGGCATTTGGTTTTAAAATATTAGCAATCGGAGTTGCTTGGGTTGCAACTGATACCTTTCCTTGTATACCTTCATTTAACAATCTTATTGATTGATCATAATTATATAAGTAAATATTTTTAATATTAATGTTATATTTCTGTTTTGCGAGCAAAATAGTTTTTTCAATTTCGGAATAAAATTCACTAAGAACAGGAAAGATAATGGCATAAATATTTACGCTACCATCTTTTCCTAGACCAATTGTTTTCAAAGCCTCAATTGCTTGAGATTTATCCATACTCGAATTTGCTATTAGATCTCGAAGAATTATGTCAAAACCAATTCTAGACGATCTCGTAACCTGGTAGAATGGAAATGGCGGATTAACAATTCCAAAAGTACTTCCTGAATAACCAAAATTGACGACAAGAGAAGGCTCTTTGATGAATGTAAATACTTCAGTAAAAAACCTTCCTACTGCACTAAGGTCATTCTCAAGTGAGACTCCTTCAATATTTGCGAGTTCTAAAGTGTTATATATATGATCTACAATTTTCTTTTGAGATGCAACAAATATTATCAATAATTTACCATTTTTAAGTTTTGTTATAACTTCAAGATCGATATAAACATCGTCAATCGGTAAAGGGACAAATTCATCAGCTTGAATTCTTATAGATTTAACAATTTCCTCCTCAGGAAGATCGGGCATGAGCAACAACTGCGAATAAGCAAAAGCATCAGGAATGACAACATTTGCCTTTGATGCGGTAATGTTTAATTGTCCAACAATCTGACTGATAATTTTCGATTGATCAAGAGAAGATTTTTCCGTTAAATTAGTGTAAAAATCAGGTGCTGCAGAGTCGTAACCAAGTGAAAATAATTCAATTTTGTCTTTTTTTAACTCTAAATCAGCAACTCTAATAAACTGTTCACTAATGTCAATTGAAAATATATTTGCCATGTTATTAGAGTATCAGAAAATCCTTATAAAAATCAATTTGCGGTTCGTCTGATCTTCACTTTTGATTGATAGTGGAGAGAAACAATACCTTCTGAATTCGTTGGAGTGCTATCAATAAAAAGAATATCAAATTCATAAGCAACCAATGGTAATGTGGAATCTGATTTTTTATTACAAGCAATTATAAAATTAGTTACGGCCACTCTCGTGTTTGTTAGGTCTGTAGTTATTGCTGCTGGTGCTATGACCGTTCCTATCTCCAGCTGAATTGTTGATCCAGTTCTGATGAAGCCAAATAATTGATTATTGGTACTTGGTGCAACAGGAGAGGCTATAAAGTTGAAATTTGAACCATCAACCGCGGTAGCAGATGATCCAGATGTAAAACAGAGTGGTAAGCCGGCATCATCTTGAAAACCGATTACTTCTCTTGAAATTAATTCTTTCATAACTGTAGAAACATAATCACCCTGTCTTTTAGTTTCGGTAATTCTATAAATTCTCAGTTGCTGTTGAACTATCATATAAACAGTAGCAAATATTGTAGGTAATAAAATAGAGATAACACTAATAACGATTATTATCTCAATTAATGTAAAGCCTTTTTTATTATTGCTGTTGTTTATTACCATACTGTATAAGTTGAATCTAATCTTTCAACATAATCAATTCTTTGATCTTGCCATGAAACTTGAATTAGTGAAGATACTGAAGTTGCTGTCTCATCATCAGGAGTATCTTTTGTAAGAGTGAGTGTACGTTGATAGATATTTGGCGTGAGCCCATCTGTCGTGCATGCGCCTACAGGTAAAGGGAAGGCAGTTCCCAGAGTCAACTCTACATTTAAACAGTAAACAGTACCTGTATTTGACGCCTGTTCTTGAAATAATTGCCAATTTTCTTCACGTTCGCCGTCAAGCCAATCTTTAACCTCTTCAACGTAATGTGTCGCAATAACTGAATGAATATTTTTTTGCATAGTAATAACGAGTTGGACTGTGTATCCTACTGCGGCGACTAAAATAACTGCCGTTATCGAAGCAAAAATCATTACTTCTAGGATTGAAAAGCCTGCGACATCATTTTTTTTATGGACAATCATAGTGGTCACTTAAATTCACCGGTCCTAATTGGTTGACAATAATATCCACACATTTAGTAATTTGACTATTTCTTAAAGTGATAAGCTGCATAGGGCCTGCAAGTTCAGCTATTGGAGGAATGAAATTTATAGTCTCGGTTACAGTAATATTTTCATATTCTGAACCATTTAGCAAATAAGTTCCAATAATTACAGGAGGGTTGCCATCACAATGAAATTGATCTTGAAATGTATTTGCCGCAGGATTAAAAACGACAGCATATGAATCAAAATTTAAGCAATTAAAATTTGGCGAAATATCACGAGAGAGTGTTCGCCGCTTGACCTGCTCAATCTTTGACACCATTAGAGATGCGTCCTCTGTTAGTCGCTTCTCAAATACAGTTTGCTGATAAACTGAAAGACTAATACCCATGAACAATACAATTACAGTAATCGAAATCAAAAGTTCGATAAGTGTGAAACCGCGTTTTTTTAAATTAATCATTGTAGAGAGTCAATATTTTCAGGTCTAACAGTATATGTGCTATCATCAACTTCAAAAACAGTGTCGATTCTATAACTTGTACAAAAATTATTTGGAGTATTTGTACAAGTTAAAGGAAGAGGCAAATAACCATAACCTCCCGGTCTATTGATTGGATCAGTTGGTCTTTGATCTAAATAGCCTTCATTTACCAAGACGTTTAATGAAGTTGGATAAAAACCACCAACTTGATTTGAGTAATAAAGATTTAAAGCGTTTCTAATCATTTCAATATCTGTTCTTCGTCTATTATCTCTGGATTTCTGAGAAAATGATGAAAATGAAACCATTCCAACTCCACTCATAACAAGAATTACTGTTACAACAATCAATAACTCAATATAGGTGAAAGCGGATTTATTCTTTAAGAAATTATCGATTGACATAAAAATCATTATAGTACTTTTTAAGATTTGACGTTATCTTTATCGATAAATTTTAAAGTTGAAATTACCCAATGATCGATTGCAAGCTGTGGGTTAATATTATTTTTTAATAAAAGTGAATATAGTTGTACAGCAAGTCGAGTAGATTTTACCGACCATAAAGATCCACTGACATAGTATCGTTTAAGTTCTTCGATTAAATTTCTAAATGTTAGAACTGCATCATCCCTTTTGGGTATTTGATAATTTTTTAGCGAGAGAGCGTTAATTTTTAGATTTAATAAGTCATCAATTGAGGTTAATTTTTTGAAAGAGTCAATGCAAGAAGTTGGTGAAGTAACGACTCTACAGCGCGATCGAATTGTATCAATTATCGAATACACTTCCGTAGTGCATAAATAATAAGTATTATTTCCAAGCGTGTCTTCAAGTAATTTCAACATTGCATTTTGAGCTTCGAGTGTTGCTGATTCAAATCTTTCAAAGATTACAATTTGTTTTTTGGATCTTGTCACATAAAGGCTCGTTTTGAGTTCTCTAATCTGATCAAGAGTAATCCTAGAAGTTTGCGGTCTTATCTTAACAGCATGAGCAAAAAGCGACTTGTCTAGATGTAATAACTTACAGATAATCTCAATGCAATCGTCGTCAGGATTGTGACTGATAATTAATGGTATATCGTCCATATTTGTTAAATGTGTTTGAATTTTCTATTAAATCTTCTATAGTGAATATATGGGTATACAACCGAAAGAATTTCTTGACAAACTTGTTGTAAAAGGAATCATAACTAAACAACAAGCAACTCAACATGAGGTCGGCTCACTTAAAAAAGAAATGCCAATCGATCAGTACCTCCTTCAGTATACCAATCTAGATCGTGAAGATATCATCAAAACAAAAGCCGATCTTCTGAACGTGGCTTATGTAAATATGTCAACCACCGCAGTTGACCCCCAAGCGCTTGCTTTACTTCCTGAATCAGTTTCAAAACGTCACAGCATCATGCCATATATGTACGATGACAAAAACAAAGTGTTGTATGTGGCAACTAGCGACCCGTTAAATGTAAGCCTTCAGGATTTTATTGAAATGAAGGCTGGCGTAAGGTCAGTATTGGCGCTTGCGGATTCGTCAGATATTGCTCAGATAATTAATTTATCCTATAGCAAAAACATCTCTCCTGAAGTCGAGCAAGCTGTAGCTCAAGCAGCTCCTAATGGGCCAAAGATTAAAAACTCTGAAAAAATACTAGACAAGTCCTTGACCAGTGCTCCAATTGCCAAGATCGTAAATACAATTTTAGATTATGCAATGAAAAGCCGAGCTTCAGATATTCATATTGAACCTCAGGAAATTAAAACACGTGTGCGTTATAGAATTGACGGAATTTTACAAGAAAAGCTATCGCTTCCTTCAAGTATCCATGAGTCGCTAGTATCCAGAGTAAAAATTCTATCTGAGATGAAAATTGATGAAAGAAGAGTTCCGCAAGATGGTCGTTTTAATTACAAGAATCAGGAAGAGGAAATCGATCTTCGTGTTTCCACACTTCCTACCGTCAATGGTGAAAAAATCGTTATGCGGTTACTGCGAAAATCTGGGGGAATGCCTTCTCTTCTTGATCTTGGATTAACAGGGACTCAGCTGAAGAGATTTGAAGATGGAATTTCAAGATCTTATGGAATAGTACTCGTCACAGGCCCGACAGGCTCTGGTAAAACAACAACTCTATATTCGGTTTTGGATAAGCTCAATACTAAAGCTGTTAATATTGTTACACTTGAAGATCCAGTAGAGTATCAAATCGAAGGTATTAATCAGGTTCAAATCAATGCGCAAGCGGGACTCACTTTTGGTAGTGGATTGAAATCTTTTTTGCGACAAGATCCAAATATTATTCTTGTTGGAGAAATTCGTGATAAGGAAACTACTCAATTGGCAATTCAAGCTGCGCTGACTGGTCATTTAGTGTTTTCTACCTTGCATACAAATGATGCAGCAACTGCGATTCCTCGTTTAACCGATCTTGGTGGAGAACCCTTTCTTATCGCGTCTGTTCTGAGTATAGCTATGGCTCAAAGAATTGTTAGAAAGGTGTGTGAAAACTGCAAAGAACAGTATGAAGCACCTCCTGAAGTTCAGGAAAAGATTAGGAAGGAGCTTGGAGACGTTCTTCCAAAACAATACAAAGATGGGGCACCAATAATGCTTACACGTGGAAAAAAATGTGACGAATGTAATAATTCAGGCTACAAAGGAAGAATAGGAATTTTTGAGATTCTTAAAGCCTCCCCAGCAATTAACGACCTAATTTTAAAAGAGGCTTCTTCTCAAGCAATTGTAACTCAGGCGCAGAGCGAAGGAATGGCTCTGATGAAGCAGGATGGATTTCTTAAAGTGCTGCAAGGCTTAACAACTCTTGAGGAAGTAATCCGCGTCACAGAATCTGAATAATATGTCATAATGAAAATATGACACAAATTGAAATCGGCCAAGTATTTGACGCTGCAATAAAACAGGGTGCGTCAGACATACATATTGTTCCAGGATATCGCCCAACACTGCGAGTTCATGGCGAATTGAAAGAGATAGGTCAATCTGAGATCCTATCAAAAATAGACACTCAAAAAATACTATCGGGACTTTTGACTCCACCTCAAAAGGATGAGTTTGAAACTAATCTCGAAATTGATTTCGGATACGATTGGAAATCTACTCGCATGCGTATAAATTATTACTTTATGAAAGGTGGCCATGCTGCTGCATTTCGACTTATTCCAACTGACATCAAAACACTCGAACAGTTGAACCTCCCTTCTACTT
>Ga0210057_1001971_pt1 | contig 30307 bp, 22 predicted proteins | sample CryGeyCG2114_010_2_FD_183968 | JGI IMG/M metagenome (GOLD analysis project Ga0210057, IMG submission 183968) | Groundwater microbial communities from aquifer - Crystal Geyser CG10_big_fil_rev_8/21/14_0.10 (SPAdes) (version 2) | ecosystem: Environmental > Aquatic > Deep subsurface > Groundwater ...
CCCGATGTAAAGCCAGAAAGGCTAAAAGCGCTTCTTGAGAAAATGACCAAGGTGGATACAGAGCTTGTTGTGGAGCACAAGGCAGATCACACATATACTGTATGCGCCGCTGCATCCATAATAGCTAAGGTTGCAAGGGAGGACAAGATCGAGAAGCTTAAGAAGGAATACGGCGACTTCGGGCCTGGCTATTCAAGCAATGAAAAAACCATAGCATGGATGAAGGACTGGTTGTCAAGAAACAAGAAGTTTCCTGATATAGTCAGGGAGACATGGGCCACGACAGACACTATAAAGGCAGACAAGGAGCAGAGCAAGCTGTCGGGTTGGTTCAGCAAGAAGATATAAAAAGATTATTATTGTACTCCTTATATGGGAAAAACGTACAGATTAAGGACATTATACGGACCTACGGATGTGCCGATAAATGAACTTCGTGATCTAACTCAGACACCTCAAATGAGAAGGACCATGAGAATATCTGTGTTAGGCTGTGTTGCTGAGGTTTATCCAGACGCTATTCATCACAGATTTTCCCATGAAATAGGCGTTGGGTATACAGCACGTAGAATTGGTGAGAATATCGGACTTTCTGATGAAGAAATAAAACTCTTGGTAGCTTACGGATTCACGCATGATATAGGCCATGGTCCAGAGTCTCATATATGGGAGTATGTTGTTCATAATATTACAGGTAGAGATCATAAAACAGAAGGTATTAAGAGACTAAGAGAGGTTGAAATAACGTCGGCATTGAAAAAGGCTGGGATAAAAAAACAAGATCTTATAGAGATGCATACGAGAGAGAACCCCCTATCTAGAATAATATACGAATTAGTAGGATCGGATAAACTAGATTATGTGTGGAGAGATAGGCATTTTTGTGCTCTCGATGGTGGTTGTGACATGCAGACATTAATAAAAAACATAACATTTGATGGGGAAACTGTATGCATAGATGATAAGGCAAAGGAAGAAGCCAGGGATTATTTGAGAACATATCTTGGAAATTATCATCGGATATATTTAAGAAAGCCTGTTGAGATAGTCAAGGGATTGAAAACAAGGGCTATTTATTACGCCATCCAAAACGGAGATATAGATCCTCATTCTGGATGGACAATGGATGATTATCAACTCAATGTCGCCCTTAGAAAAAGTGAAGATGAAAATGCAAAGATATATGTAGCTATGTTGGAAAGAAGAGAATTTCCTAAGACTGTTGGAGTATTGAGACTCACAGGTTATGAAAACAGAGAGCGAACGTCAGACATGCCAATTCATGTTGAGTCAGCAAGTAGAGCAGAAAGAGATGATCTTAGGAAATTATCCAACGGATTTGATACGGATTTGGGTAAAATAACGGAATTGGAGACTAAGATAGCTAAAACACTCAAATTAGAACCAAGAGAGGTTTTATTATCACTTCCTAGGAACTTTGGTGATGGTGCTGAAAAGAAAATAAGAATAATTCGAAAAACACGAGAAAGAGCAACCAACCAGAAAAGGTTCATCTTGGAGAAATATATACCGATCTTGGCCGAGAGGTTGAGAGTGAAATAGACGGTCATTGGGCCTTAAGGCTTTGCGTTCCTGAAGAAAAAAGAGAAAGGGTCTATAAATCAGTAAGGGATATAGGGCTCAGAGAATTGATGCTTGGAGAAGATTTATTTTCAAGCGTTTAAATGGCAAGGAACTAGATCTGTATTTGCTTTAATTGATCTTCTGGTAGCCTTGATTTAGTGCATATTTGTATATCAACGTAATCATCACATAGGCCACAACCAGCATAATGCGGGCATTTAATATCATTATATCTTCCGCCAGAAACAGCTACTTCAACTGCAACATCCCCTGACATACCTTCATCACATGATATTTTGTAAGTATCCATACATAATAATTCGAAGGAAATCTTTTATTCATGATGACGCTTTAAATATTTATTAGTGCTGGCCCAATTATTTAAAATGGGAATACAAAAGGTTGGTGAAATTACTGTTATACGGCTTTCTGATGCCGATTGCAACATATTTCTTATAGGAGATACTATCATAGATGCAGGCACAGGGTTTAACTACACCCGTCTTCGGGATGTTATGAAGATGCTCAAGACACCTACTGACAAGATTCAGTGGATAATAAACACGCATTGCCACTTTGATCATACGGGCGGTAATGGGTATTTTATTAACGCCAAGATAGCTGCACATCAAATTGACGCTGAGGTAATTGAGTCAGGTGACAAAGAGTTAAGTGTCGCTGAATTCTTTGATGGCAATCCACATCCAAAAGAGGTGCATAAGAAGCTGAAGGAAGGGGATAAAATAAAGGCAGGAAGCCTCGAATTGGAGGTAATACACACCCCAGGCCATACACAAGGATCCATATGCCTGTATGATAAAAAGAATAAGTTCTTATTTTCAGGGGATACTGTCTTTGAAAATGCCATAGGCAGGGTAGATTTCCCAAACAGCAATCCGGCAGCTATGCAAGAGTCACTGCAAAAATTAAGCAAGCTCGATATTAAGAAGGTCTTTCCAGGTCATGGGAACATGTTTGAGAAGGCACAGCTTGACAAGGTGCTGAAAACAAACGTTGACGATTTCCAGAAGAGGATTGAGGAAGGAGAGATAGACGACGATTATGTGTGATTTCTGAGAGGCACAAAAACACATCCACAGTGAGGTTTTTTCTCAAGACGGTCCTTTCTTTTCTTGAACGTGGTCAGAATCTGTTGAATACTACCCACAGGAGCCATTAACACACCATTTGTTTTTAATTGCTCAAACAAGACCTCTGGTATTTCTTCCGTAGCGCATGTGAGAACTATAACATCATACGGGCTGTACCTCTTGAATCCAAAACTACCGTCACCGCTCCTCAAATCCACATTCTCAATCCCAACACTTTTTATATTCCCTCGCGCCCATTCGGTTAGTTCAGGCTCTAATTCAAGCGAATATACAGCCCCAGGATCTATTATTCTAGCCATGAGAGCTGCATTCCATCCAGACCCAGTGCCTATCTCCAGCACCTTTTGTTTTTTCTTCAGTTGCAGTATCTCGAGCATGATGGCCACCATACTAGGCGCACTAATGGTCTGGTTTCTTCCTATTGGCAGAGGCTCATCCATGTATGCACGCTTCTTATACTTATCCGTCACAAAATTCTCCCTTGGTGTGTCCAGGAATGCCTTTATCACAGAATTGGTTTTCAAATACCCATTATACATGAGATATTCCACAAGTTTTTCATTGTCCATGTTATTAAGTTAGTGAAAAACTAAATATAGTTATGGATTATGATAATCACGTGGAGTTTGATGAAGCAAATGAATCAGCAAAGCAGGCGAAGCAGCTTGGCTGGTCAGGCATAGTGGTAATACAAAAGTACAGTCCCAGCCTCAAGCCCCAGAGCAAGAAGATAGCAGGTGTAAACGTGATAACAGGGGTTGAGATAACAGGAAACCCAGATCAGATGAGAAAGATCTTACATAATATAAGAAGAAGATTCGATCTCATAGTTGTTCGCGGGGGAGATCTTGCTCTTAATAGATTTGCAGTAGAATCACCACTCGTGGACATGCTAATCCAACCATGGGGGGATCCCATAACAGGTCTTAGGAATGATCCAGGAATAAATTATATAATGGCCAAGCTTGCAAGAAAGAATAATGTCTTCATAGATTTTGCCTTCTCAGATCTATTAAAAAGCCACAAGAAGACGCGCATCAAACTTTTTTCAAGTATGATAAAGGTAGCTAAGATTGTAAAGAAATATAAAACACCTTTCACACTCTCCTCTGGAGCCTTGTCTCAATGGGATTTGAGATCGCATTCTGACATCAAGGCCTTTGGACACTTGTTAGGGTTTGATGATACCCAGATAAAAAAAGCAACATCAGATGTAATCATAAAAGAAAACATGAAGAGAAAATCATCAGACTGGATTCAGCCTGGCGTTGAGATTGTTTCTAAGTAACATCTTTATGGCATCATCTATACGGTTATCAAGAAGAATCTCAAACACCTCATAAAACAGCTTTTCATCGAGACCAGACTCCTTGATATTATCCTCGAGTATCTTCTTGCCAGTCTCTTTAACAGACAGCTTGTGGGTTTCCACACTCTTGGTTTCAACCTCTTTCTCCCTCTTGAATATCAGAATAGCCTTGTCATCATATTTCTTCTTGATCTCAGACTCAGAGACCCCTTCAGCAAGGTTCATTCTTATCACAGGCTTGTTCTCATGGTTTTGGATGACGTCTGATATCTTCTTGTCAAGTTCTTCCAGATTATCCACCTTCTCCTCTATGTAATATACTGGTCTTGAGTCCAAATCCACAAACTCAGTTTTGCCTCTTGTATCCACCTTCCAGAACCCCCTCCTGTTTACAGCATCCTTTGTTATCTGCGTAGCAACTGTGGACCCAGGGACAAGAACAGGCGATCCCTCATATACAGTTTCCTTCTTCTCATGAAGATCACCAGACACATATAAGTCAAACCCCTTAGGTAGCGTATTCAGATGTATCTTGGAGTACGTGATTGGTGCAAACAGCTGGTGAAGCATGAGTATGTTAAAACAGCCAGGCCTTGGTTTTGGCTTCCATTCCTTGACAGCAGATTCGAAGTAGTTTTCAGGTATTGCAGACAAGCCTTGAACGCAGACTCTTTCTCCATTCTTCTCCAGAACCACACCATTTGCATGGAGATGCACAAGGAATCCGGTCTTCTCCAGAGCCTGTACAGGGTTTAAACTATCCCGCGTGCGTCTCTCATGGTTTCCATGCAAAGCCACCACAGGTATGCCCATGTCCGTGATGGGCAGCACTTCATCTAGATCCTTGTCAATCCCCTCTACTATCCGGGTGGGACTCTCCCGAACAAGCGGTTTGATCAGAAGCGTCATGGTCTTGGCCATCACCTCTGTTGTTGGGATTTTCGTGTCAAACAGGTCCCCTGCCAGCAGTATCAGATCCGAATCCAGGCTCCTCTCAAGCGCCTCAGAAAACGCGGTGAAACAATCCTCAGACCTCTCGCTACCAGCTCCAAATCCAAGATGCGTGTCAGAAATCACAGAAATGATCATGTTTTATGGTTCGGTGGAAGATTTAAATTGACTTATTTACTTAGAACATCTGCATATAATTCTAGGGTTTCTTTAGCTGCATTCTCCCATGAAAAATTAGCAACCCTTTTAGTACCTTTTTGTATCAATTCACTTCTTAATGTATTGTCATCTAAAACCTTTTCTATATTTGATGCCATACCTTCAACATCCATTGGATCAGTCATAAGTGCTGCGCCACCTGCCACTTCAGGTAAAGATGTTGTATTGCTTGATACAACAGGAAGTTCAGTGGCAAAAGCCTCTAATACAGGCATTCCAAAACCCTCATAACACGTCGGGAAACAAAGAACGTCAGCAGCCCTGTAATATGATATTAACTCCTCTTCACTCACGGGACCTGTTCGAAGGACATCATTTTCAAGCCCCAATTCGTAAATAATGGAAGTAGTTTCATCCCTTTTGGCTCCCACTCTTATTAGAAGGCCGTTATCCACATTCCTTCTAACCCTTTCAAAACTTCTCATAAGAGTTTGCATGTTTTTTCTTGGATCCTCCGATCCAACATTTAATATAATAACTGCATCCTGCGGTAAATCCAAGTATTCCCTTGCCATAGTTTTATCTCCAGGAGTGAATTCATCCCGATCTATTCCATTGTGTATTATCTTTGTTTTGTCAGGATCATAATCAAATAAGTCTAAATAATCTTTTCTAGCGTGTTCAGAAACAAATACAATTCTGTTCGATTTTTTAATATCACAGAAATGTTTTTTTAATAAATGTTGAGGGAATTTGTTATGATTATGTTCTACTCTAAATGCTATTGAATCGCAGCATGTAACTACTGTAGGATCTAAGAAAGCACAATAACGACCTAACATCTGACTGGATACATGATATAAAGAATAGCCTTCGGGTGCTCTTCGTGGAAAGTAATAATATGATAATAGTTCGAAAGGTAAACCATGTTTTTTAATTCCTCTGAGTGGTTTTGGTCTTAATTGTGTTTCAACTCCTTCAAAACTATATTCCTTATCTTGATGTGGTAATAACATAGTGATATCTGCACCAATTTTTCGCATTTCACTAAACGTCTTAAAGGTTGATTTTCCAACTCCTGTGTTTGGTAAATGATCATTTATTATCAAAAAATTATATCCAGAAATACGATCTGTAAGTTCAGTTGAATAATTTATATCATTCTCTAAAGAATACAATTTTGCTCCGTTCGAAATAGTGTGATTTCCCATATTCCCAACTACGGTCCGAGTCTTCTGCCATCTTATTACACAACCCTTTAAATCGTTAATCGACGTACTGCAGGTACGCCTTTAGCGACGTTTAATAACTGGTTATAAAATTATTTAAGTCTTTTGTTACCCTTTGATGGATACTGGTTTTGCATGAAGTTTATGCAAATGTGTTTTAGAAAGTGAAATAATCACACCATCTTGATCTTCTTGCCGATGGAGATGCCTGGCATACCCTTGGCGAAACGAGCGCGTAGGACACCGTTTGTTCCATGTGCGTGGGTGATCTTGCCATGGATCTCCTTGCCTGCTGATGTGATCCAGACGAGCTTCTTGCCTATGAATTTGGATGCCTTGGCCTTGGAATCAATCCCAGCTATCTCTACCAAAATCTGGTTTTGCTTCTGCGTGTGTCTTCCTCTCCTGTAAGAGAGTATTAAAGCGGTCTCAGTCATAATACCACAAACTTTGTATATATTCCTAGTTAATAAGTATTATATAAATACTTTGTGGTGCCTATGATCCAGTTTTATAACACCCTTACGAGGAAGAAAGAGGAATTCAAGCCCATAAGAAGCGGGTTTGTAGGCATGTATACATGCGGTCCGACAACATACGACTATGCGCACATAGGCAATCTACGTGCCATGGTTTTCTATGACTTGGTTAAGAGATATCTCAGATACAAAGGATTCAGGGTCAAGCACGTGATGAATATCACGGACGTGGATGACAAGATAATAAGGGCGGCGAACAAGGAGAACAAGTTCCTGAAGGACTTGAGCGGATTTTACCTGAATAAGTTCCTGGAAGACCTGAATAAGATGAACATATCCAGGCCAGATCTTATGCCAAAGGCCACGGAGCATATAGAGGATATGATAGAGATGATAAACACCCTGATGGAGAAGGGCTACGCCTATGAGAAAAACGGTTCTGTGTACTTCAAGATATCCAAGTTCAAGGATTACGGAAAGCTGGCCCTCCTGAAGAAGGATCAGCTAAAGAAGAATGCTGCGGGCAGGCTTGATGATAACTACGACAAGGATAATATAAGGGATTTTGCCTTGTGGAAGGCATGGGTCGAGGATGATGGAGAAATATTGTGGGAGACAGATATAGGCCGGGGACGGCCTGGATGGCATATAGAGTGTTCTGTGATGTCGACCAAGTATCTCGGTAAAACCTTTGACATGCATCTAGGTGGTGTGGATCTGATATTCCCCCATCACACGAATGAGATAGCCCAAGCAGAAGCATCCACAGGCAAGAAGTTTGCCAACTACTGGCTACATAATGAGCATCTTATAGTGGATGGGAAGAAGATGAGCAAGTCCCTGGGAAACTTCTACACACTCAGGGATCTTGAGAAGGAACATGACCCATTAGCTTTGAGATACCTCTTCCTATCTGCACATTACAGGACCAAGCTCAACTTTACTACAAAGGCACTGAAAGGAGCAGAGGAGTCTGTGAAAAGGTTTCATACTTTCGTCGAATTTGCAAGGTCAAGAGAGCCGACAAAAGGGAATCCAGAGATTGAGAAGATACTGGAAAAAACCAAAGAATCCTTTGACCGATCCATGGATGACGACCTGAACATGCCTGAGGCATTATCAAGCATGTTTACCATGATCAAAGACATCAACAAAACAGTCACAGAAGATGGGGCAAGTGAATCTGATCTCAAGCTGATTATGTCAACCATAAACAGGTTTGATTCCATTCTTGGGCTAAACCTTGAATTGGCTGAATCCTGGAAACCTGTTAACAAAGCTCCAAAGAATGTAAAGAAGCTTATAGATGAAAGGGAGAAATTCAGGAAAGAGAAGAAATGGAAGGAAGCGGACGATGTTAGAAACAAGCTTGCAGATATGTCTATCCTTCTTGAAGACACACAGAATGGTGTCAGGTGGAGACGAAAATGAAACTGATTTTTTTGGGAAGCGGCGGAGGCCGCTTTGTCACAATGACGCAGAAACTGGCTACAGGTGGAACAATAATAGAAATGGATGGTGAGATGATCCATTATGATCCAGGTCCAGGAGCCCTTGTGCATGCCAAGGAATATGGAATTGATCTAAGAAAACTCACAGGCATAATAATCTCTCATGCGCATCCAGACCACTATACAGATGCCGAGGTTGTCAGCATAGCCATGACCCGTGGTGCAAAGCAGAAGAGAGGTTTCTTCCTGTCTAATGAATATGTATTTAAAGGATCGAATGATGGCAAATACAGGCCTGCAATATCACAGTATTCATTGGATTATGTTAAATTTCATAGAATTATGAATCCAGGAGATAGTGTTAATATAAACAAGCTGAAGATTACAGCAGTTCATGCAAGCCATGGGGACCCAAAGGCTTTGGGTTTTGTGCTGAAAGGGTCAGTCAAGCTCGGCTTGACAGGTGACGGCGAGTATTATAATAGTATGGCAGCGAATTATAAAGGATGCGACTATCTGATTATAAACTGTCTGAGGCCCAGAACAGAAACATGGCCTAGGCATATGAATGCCGACGGTGCGAAGAGACTAATAGAAGGGGTGCAACCGAAAGCAGCTATTCTGAAGGATTTTGGGATGAAGATGCTTGGCGGTGTTGCTGAAAAAGAGGCAAAATGGATAGAAGGATCCACTGGTGTAAAAACCATAGCAGCTAAAGACGGAATGAGAATAGATAGTCAGTCCCTGTCCACTTCTTAGACAATTCTGCCCATGTAAGATCTTTACCCTTTGACTTGAAGTATACAAATAATAGAAGCAGCACTAGAAGTACTATCACACCGGCTGCTATTAAGTACATCCACGTGTAATCAGGTTCTGGGTCAGGTTCAGGAGGTGGAACATCACATACGCCATCCTCATCAGTTCTGCCATCACAATCATCGTCTATCTGGTTGCATATCTCGTTTACTGGTCCTATCTCACCCACACATGTTCCCCATTTGTCATTTGCACATGTTTGTGTGCCTCGAACGCAAGCCCCTGTGTCTATCCCGCATCTCTGAGTAGATCCGCTCATGCAAACGCATAGTTCATCTGTTTCACCATCACAGTCATTATCCAATCCATCGTCGCATATCTCGGAGCCAGACTGGATACCGCCTTCACATGCGCCCCAGCTCCCCAGGCTACATGTTTTTACACCCTTGACACACACACCAACATCAGTTCCACACTCCTGTGTCAAGATTTCATCAATAATGCCGTTGCAGTTGTTATCCACGCCATCACATATCTCAGGCAATGGTCCTATACCGCCTACACAATCAAACAGCCATCTGCCGTCATTCCCGCAAACCCTATGCCCAGGAACACATGCGCCTAAACCACTACCGCAAGTTTTTGTCTGGCCTGGAATGCATTCCTGTACAGAGAATGTATATGTCTTTTCATATGTATTGCCCCTCTCATTCTCTGTGGATATCATGAACCCAGAGCCTCCCAACTCATTTGTGTGTAACCTCCAATAAATCTCCCACCTGTAATCATTAACCTTAATCACTTCAACAGGCTCAACCCATTTATCTTCATAAACGAGATTCACGGATTTGATTGTAACCACATCGGTTATATTGGCTCTAATATCTACAATATCTCCAAGTCCTGCAAGCTCATCATAATCCACCTCTATTAATGGCCCGTTGCTGTCATATAACAAGCTTTCTATCTCAGATGTTCCTGTCTTGTCTGTGTTATCTGTTGCAATGCATTGGAAGTAATATATGCCTTCTGCAGATGCTGTGAATTGGGCAGAAGTAGATGTTGTATGTTCAGCGTTTGGAACATAAGCCCACGTTGAATTAGTCTTCCACATCAAATCGTAGTACTTTATACCTGAGTTATCAGATCCCTGCCATGTTATTGTGAATGTTGCATCTTTTGTATAGCCGCCTAAATCATTTATAACACACGTCGGATTTCCCAGATCCACTTTTGTAGAAGTGGATGCTGAATTCTCATTCCCAGCATTATCCTTTGCTATCACCCTGAATTCATAAGTAGTACCATCCTGTATATCTGTTGCCAGGGAGCCAAAGGTTACAGTCTTGAATGTAACACATTGGGTCTTTGAACCAGACTCTGTATACTTTATGTAATCCCAGCTGCCACCGGCTTTCCATTGAACATCAAAACACTTAAGACCTGAAACGCTATCTGTTCCGTCCCATGACACACCAAACTGCTCCTCGCCGGTTAGGGGTGGAAGCTGCGTCATGCTTGCTGAAGGCGGGGTTATATCAACTGTGGTTGAAACCACTGCAGATATGCCTTCTTGGTTGTTGTTATTTATGGTCTTGCAATAGAACTCATACTTGTATCCATCAGCAGCTGTGAATGTGTTTGATGTCTGCAATCCAGAGTAAACAACACCCCACGGATCATCACCCTTTTTGGCCCAAAACTCGTAGCTTTTTATACCTGAGCCCGATGGATCAGTTCCAGTCCATGTAAGGTTTATGCTTGTCGATTTTGTATATGCTGCCAGGCTTGTCGTTATTTCACATGTTGGCAGGCTGTTATTAATCTTGACAGAATGCGCAGAGGTTTTTGTATTTTCAAGGTTTCCGTATATATCAATAGAATAATATCTTATCATCTTTTCACATATTTCTCCAATGCATGTAACCCTGACAGAGGTTCCTTCCTTTTGGTCTGGTAGATTGGTAGGATCGCATGGAACTCCATCTAAATTATATACACAGTAATAGGTCTTGTCGCAAGATCCTTCATCTGTGCATGATAATGTTATTGTATACGGATTACCGTGCCAGTTTGTATCCGTATCATCTGTTGTGACAGGTGGTGTTGTGTCTATAAGTATTGTGTCATATGCAGGTGTTGGATCCCAGTTTCCAGCAACATCCCTACATTTATATTGAGCCTGCTTAACACCGTCAGTTGTGTATATATGTTCCTTGAATGTGTCCGCTGCCGAGAATTCCTCGCTCCACGTTGTTCCACCATCCCAGCTTATTTTACATTTACTTGCTCCACCAGTGTTTGATAGTCCCACTGCGTACACAGTTCCATCAGAATCAACAGCATCTTTTATAAGATCGTTGTTATCACTGAGTCCAATCATAGAGGATTCAGGCGGAGTCACGTCTATATCTATCGAGTCGCTGACGACTTGTTCATTCCCGGTATTATCCTTAACCTTGAAATTTACAATCTTGGTTCCTCCACCATCAGAGAGCGTGAAGGAAACCTGATTTGTGCACTGTACCCAGTTGGTTGGTTCTGCTCCTTCCCAGTATTTACATAAAGCAACACCTGAATGCGCATCAGAGTATGTGAATGTAAGATCCACATTCTTTGAGCTTGTCTGAGCATCACCATCATTTATCAGAATCGTTGCAGTTGGTTTTACTTTCTCAAGCTTTACATGAAATTGACCGATAACCGATGCATAACCCATCTTATCCCAGGCTTGATATCTTATAACCTTCTCAAATGTTTGACCGGAATTCACATTAAACTGCATGTCATATGTTGCATCAGAATAGGCAAAAACCGTAACTGGGATGCATCCAGCACCTTCACAATACTTTGCAGTGCTAATACCTGAAGCTCCTGACTCGAATACATCCCAAGCATCCCAGGCGGTTACAGATACGATCTGGTTTGTTCCAATCCACGATCCATCATATATATAATTGTCATAAACAGAAGGCGCGAGTGTGTCTATCATCGGTTTCTTCACATCTGAAAATCCAACCAAACCACTATTACTCTTTGCAGCAGCGCAATAGAAGAAATAACTGTTCATTGGAACACCCTGAGCAAGTGAATAGTCATAAGCATACAATCCATAATCCTCTGGACATTCAGATGGCTCTTCAAAGGCTGTTATCCAAAGTTTGTACGTGCCAGGATCACATCCCCCATCCGCCTGACAATTTAATACAAGCTGATATGGACCAGTATCAGTCTGCCATGCAGATTCAAACCTGGAAGGGGTTATATTAAGTCTGACGTCAGGTGTAATCCCATTACAAGTCACACCTGGTTCCTCTATCAGTGTTCCTTCTGGCTGCACGCATCCAGTTGGACATTTACAGACATCCTCTGTTTCTGGTAATGGTGTATCACATGAGGCACAAACATCAATATCGCATGAAGCCTGCCCGGCATTATTATCTACACAGTAATCACCACAATCCTCAACCTTGTTATATCCGCCGCCGCCTAAACAGCTGTAGGTATAACCATCCGCTCCACACCACTGATATGATGCTGACTTGCCCGTGCAGCAGTTTTCCTCTATTGTTGAACATTCTGTGGCTGAAGGAAGGCTTGCGCATGTTCCCCATGTATCCCCTAAGAAATTGGACCCTATGCCAGTGAGTCTTCTATTTATCTTATAATCGCTATCCCTACAGTCACCACCATAGAATGATATACATGTATAGGCGCAACCATTCTGATTTGATGCATCATTGTATCCAGCAGTACGCACGCACGTATTGTCGTCACCTGAACATGTTCCATCACATGCTATGTTATTCTGTCCATATTCACATGCGACATTCCATTCTATAAGGTTGTTATATCCTAGAAGTTTGCCTTTTTCGAAATTATTGCGTGCTACATAACTATTATCTCCGTATACAAAAAAGTCATAATCCCTATTATCGTCAAAATAGCTATATGATATGTTTATATGATAATCGGAGTTCTGGCATTTCTCTGACACATAAATACCGCTTCCTGGTTGTAGCTCACTGCCAGCCTGCCCTCTATAAATAAGGAATGGGTAAAATGATTTCTTCACATCGTGTATGTAGTTATGAACCAGTTCAATTCTACTGCATGTTTGAAGGTTTTGCTGAATGGCCATGCCTATGAAAATCCCTGCACCACCACCTATTATCTCACAGTTCATGATCTTGTTTTCAATCCCATATGGCATGTATATACCAAAAGGTGTATCATATTCGTCATAGAAGCCAGCCTGAGGATCAGGCGTTGTTATGTTATATCCGTCACAATCAAGTGTTATCCTGTCCTTTTGCCAATTTATGCAGTAAGTTTCATATAAACCACTACGGTCAGTTCCTATATCTTTTGTAAGCTTCACAGTGTCTCCAGCATCAGCCTGTGTTATTTTAGTACTGCAGTCATGGCAACTGTCACATTCCAAGACCTTTGCTTCCACTGTTGGCACCAACAGGAAAATAATAATTAGAATCAACAACAGGATATTTTTCATATAATAATATAGGTAAAATATAATAATAAGTTATTCTGAGTTCCATTTCTTGGACAGTTCTGACCATGTGAGCTCCCGGCCTTGGGATTTCATATAACCTGCTAGTATCACAACTATTATTATTATAGCCAGTCCGGCCAGTATCATCATGACCCACAACTCCTTGGATTCACATATGTTGGGGCAGGCACCGCCACAGTCTATACCATCTTCTGTGTCATCCTGTATACCATTCTGGCATAATAGAATATAATCCGGGCAGCCTTCATTAACCTGCCCGTTACAATTATCATCCTCGGTATTAGAGCATATCTCAGTCACGGGTTCTATCTGGCCAGTGCACTCTCCCCATTTCCCATTCACACATGATTGTATACCCTCTCTACATGTACCAGTCTCAGTGCCGCAAGCTCTTGTATCCCCACTTGAACAGCATGTAAGTCCCTCATCCACACTTCCATCACAATTATCATCTATATCATTACAAATCTCTGTGCTGGGTTGGCTCCCACCGAAACAGCCACACTTCGTAGCCTGTTTGGATTTACCCCCATTCACATTATCCACACTCCCGTCACAATCATCATCAAGCTGGTTACAAACCTCAGTAGAAGGTCCTCTAGTACGCACACACTCTCCCCAAACACCATATTCACATGTCCTGATTCCCCTGCTACATATACCTATAACCCCTCCACATTCTTGTGTTGAACCTTCTTGGCACCAGCATGCTATTGAGTAGTTTACACATGCTCCATAGTCATCCCTTCCTGTGCATTCCAGTTCCTCGTCAGGAACACCATCACAGTCATCATCTATACCATTGGAACAAATCTCCCTGTTTTGACCTGACCCCAATGTATTATTACAAACCACATCAGAACCGTCTGATGTGCAGACGTAAACTCCCTGGCATGCACCAAAACCACATGGTTCGCCTATATGGGAATCCACTGTCTTGAAGTCCTCATCCACACTTCCATCACAATCATCGTCCACACCGTTGCATAATTCAGGTGCATTTGGATGTATATTAGATGAGTTGTCATTACAGTCATTCTCACCGCAATATCCATCAGCATCAGCGTCATGGCATATTCCAAAATTAACTGTTTCTTCAGCCAGCACAATCCCCTTTAGAATCTGAATCTTCAGTTCATGTTCACCTTCTGATTCCACGACAAGATTGTCAAACTCTTCCAGCTGGACGTCATCTGTGTAGTTCGTAATAAACGCTCTGGAATCTGTGCTTGCCGTTATTGTAAGAAGCTTTGTCACGTCGTTAAATAATGCAACAAAGTTCACTGCTCCTGATGTCTTAGTGGCTGTGTAAATTGAAGGATCTGGATTGTTCTTACATAAGATACCTGGAGGATCATGAGGACATTCCTCCTTTCCAGGGAATTCAGAGACTGCGTGCGTTTTATTGAATGGGCTACCGAATTTAGCAGTGGCTGTAATTTCATTCCCTTCCTTTGTCCACTGTTCTATATGAGGTATGTTATGATCAGTGTAAGCACATACAATGTCACCGTGTGGCGGCAGGAATACAATCTTGTAGACTGATGACGAAGAGAAGCTTTTGATTTCTATATAACCTGTATCACCATCCCACACTACGTCAGTTCCTTGTTTAAGATATACATCATCCTTGTATATGCCACCTATGGGAATTCCATTATTGAATTTACTCCTTTCAGAGCCCAAGCTGTTATGATAAAAAGGCTCAATGTTTGTTTTTCTGCCTGTTGGAGGGGATGTATCCCATGTGGATGGGTTTAGTGTTCTTGTTATCCACCCGTTATTACTGGTTACATATCCACTGAAAGGTGGCTTTTCTGCGTACACATCATTGCCACATGCAGCCATCAACGTCAAAGCTACATGAGGATTTGTAACACTCGCTGTGAAGATGGTATCTCCATTATTATGAGGAGGCAATACTATCTCCTGCGACGCGTTTGCAAGGCCCTTCAACCAGTAGTTGCCAAATGGGTATCCTATAACTGTTCCTGTGCTCGGGGATGTGGTTACAGACCATTCACAATAATAAGGCGGACTTGTTGGCGGCGTGCAGTAGCCTGTGCATAAACAGTTAGGTGCGCATGATGCACTTCCGCAGGTTCCGGTTCCTGTTATGGTATATGTGAAATCCTCTTCGGGATATTCAACCCATTCATATGATCCAGAGCTCTTCAGTTTATAGCCAAATAAAACATCCTTATACACAAACCCCGAATCCATCAAGAACGGATCTATGACAAGTTCAGACTTAAGCAGGTCGTCCACGTAAGCTCTCATCGTAGCTCCATCCCTTATGAAATAGTCATAAGTGACAGATATTTCACCTGTTATTGTCTGATTGACTGTGTAGTTGTCTCCTGATACAGAGATGTCAAGATCTACATTTCCGGCAGCTTCAGCTAGTCCAACCTGAAGCAAAAACACACATATTATAACCCATGCAAATTTGACTGACATACTACTATCTTATTGGTTTCAGCCTGTTAAAAACACTATTAATCTGGGATAAATCCTCGAGGTGTAACTGCATCTCCGCCTGCCTGAAAACCAGGCTCCAGGCCAGTACCGGCTGAGCTTACAGTTTCCCCGCCGCTTGGAACAATATTAGGCGAGTATTTCAGCAACAGAAGCTCCAGAATCGCCATAAGTATGCATAGTGCAAGCTCCTTTTTCCAGTTCATGGGATCTGTGATCTGATGTGCCTTGTCATATTTCTCGTCAAGATCATCCAGCATGTCCCTTATTGTCTTTGGCGTCAGATGGACACCGACAGGATTGCATATGGTTTCAAACTCAGCCTTTTGGGATACCCAGTTGTTTAATTCATCCTGGTAGACTCCTTCATCACCTGCAAGTATTCCAAATATGCACGCAAGAAAACCTGCAACAACTGCACCATAACAAAGGTAAGGCAATGCAGGAGCGCACCAGCCTCCAATGCCAATAGCTACCAGGAAGCTACATGCTGCGCATGCACCACCTAAAGCTATGGCTAGGATCTCAAAGTATTTCTTAAGCTCGACCCATGTTTGTTTTTGTTTGTGAAATTCAACTTCATGGGTGTTATAATAATCCAGCTTCTCCTCACATGCCTTGATGTCATCGGTTTTCGTGCCACGTACAGTGAACCCAAAGCTATCAGTCCTGGTAATGGTTTCCCCGCCGCCAAAGTCAAGCACAAATGTCACATTAAGATGATGTATGCTCGGCGCTTCATTATCCTTGTCTACTATTTCTGCGAGTGTGCATGTGAATCTTTCCCTATCAACGTCAAATTCAGATGCAGGGCATTCAAGAGGCCTTTGGCTTCCATCATCCAACGTGTAGTATGACCTGATAAGCTTCAAGTCATCTGTGTTTTGCATGTGAACATCCACATAAAAGTCGAACTGTCCCATCACACAGCCATCACCAAGCTTGTTGATCACGCAGTTCTGGGCAGGCACGTTGTATATGACCATGTTGATCCCTGCTGGGTCAACGCACATATTGTTTTCATAGCTTCCTATACATTCCTGACCTTCAGCACATCCTATGTCAAAGCAGCAAGTTTCTCCCAGATGGGATTCATCCACGCCATTGCCACAACCAGGAACTATGTTTATTGTGATGTCTGGCAGAACAAGATCAACACTTCTTTCAATCACATTCTTTCCATCCACAAAGGCGAAGCTTACATGTATTGTGCCTTCGTCAAGAACTAATTGCTTATCCGAAGAGCTGTAATAAACAGAGTCTTCATACCTTATATCAGGTATGGTTAGTTCATATACAAATAACTGTCCTGTTTGTGTGTCAGAAGTGCTTTTTTTTGTAAGTTTGCAAGAGCTAATACCATCGCCAAGGTTACACGTGGTCGCTAAATTATTATATATAAAACCGTCCGGCATGTTCTCCACCCTGATGACGACATCGGTTGTCACAGAAGAAGTCAAGTTGGGTATTACAGGAAATCCGCCTTGGTATTCAGTGGGTCCTTTCTTGGTTTGTGTGGATAGTTCTGAAGGGGAGACACCATCAAGATAGACCCCTATATTATCAGGTTTGCACTGACCGCTTCCTTCATGCCAATCACAATAATATCCTGTGGAGCAGGGCACATCAAGGCAGCAGTTGCTTTGGTCCTCGTCCGGGCCATCCACACCGTCACCGCATACAGATGAGGAGATGGATATTGTAAACGGTGTTGCAGGCGTCAACTCTACAGTATTTGTTCCAGGGCCATCATTATATGTCACAGGGAATGTGAATGCAGGCCTCATTAAATAACTATTTGATTGATCATAACTTGTTATGCTGAAAATCATTGAACATTGCCCTGTATATACATCATCAACTACTAAAAGAGGATCACATACAACAGAACATGAAGCTTGACAGCCTCCTGATGAAGAGCATGTAGGATTACATGAAGGTGTTTCTATATACTTCAACCCATTCAAATCGTATATCTCAACGTCAAATGTCAAGCCGTTGTTAAGGGAGTCATGAGTTTCAAATACTGTTTTTGACGGATTGGTCACTGATATATCATTGTTCACCAATTCTGGCTTGCATGACCCTGCAGCATAATTATCGTTAGCTATATCAAGATCTGCAATGTCGCAGAACCAGTCTGTAAGTGGACAACCTATATCATAACAGCAGGTCTCACCGAGATCAGATTCAGGAATCCCATTGCCACATACATAAGAACCTATACTAACATCCGGGATGTCTTCATTCAGATTCCAGTTTGTTGGATCGCCACCGTCATTGAAAGAAAGATTCAACTGGAGTGAATTGCCAACAAGGTTTGTTGTACCAGTGCTGCAGTCATCCAATGCGGGGATTGTTACAGGGCATCTGTATTTCTTTTGTTGGGGTATGGATTCACTTGAAAGGTATTCGCAGTTTCCTATAGGTATCTTCTTCCCACCCAAGAACAGGTTCTTGCCTGAGAACACCATCGATGAAGGTGGGTAGTTTATTGTGAAAGTTATATTAACATTATGTGGTATGTTGCAGTTATCGAATGAGTAAGAGGACAGCCCTGCGAGTATCAAATCTATAGATGAGTAGGTTTTACAATCCAGGTCTGTTTTACCTGAGGTCCCGTCCCAATCGCAGTATTGATAGTTTGTTGAGCAGCCGCAATCAAAACAGCAGTCGCCTGTATATTCATTAGCTTCGCAAATCCCATCACCGTCGCATACAGACTGCGCATTGGCGCTTGGAATCACAGAGTTCATAAAGTTTTCCACAACCATTTGAAGCATGCTTATTGCCTCAGATAGTATGGCAGGAACCATGAGAAGTATGTTTCCAACAACTTCCTGAGGTTCCTTCTCATCCTGCATCACAGAAGAAACTGATTGTGCATATGCAACAGGCAAAGTAAGGATTAAATATGTAGCAAAGATTGCAAATATCGTGATGAGCTTGGTTCCAATCATGAGCAAGCCTCCACGCTTATTGATCTTTCCACTCGGATGTAATTAGTTGCATCAACAAGGGCTGCAGCCTCTGCCATTTCATCTGTCTCCTTGTCAGGTCCTCCAATACAAGGACAGCATGCCAGTTCACAGTCTCCACATATACACCTTTTATCGTCCTTTCTCGTGTTGTACGTATCAATCGCATAGTTGTATATTTTATCACTTTCAGGAACCCTAATATTTATTGTACTATCCTCCTGGGGTATCTTAAGTTTTGTCTCACTGAGAACAAGAGGTGTGGCTATGAAAGGATATGTAGAGGAGTACGTATTTATCATCTTCATATTCATTATGATTCCACTCATCTTATAATCCCCTGCTGGTATGTAATCTATATTAACAGTTGGTGTTATGACGGATTCCAGACAGCCGCTAGAGCGTATTAAACATTCATTACATGCATTTATATTTGTGCTGTCTTCTGTGCATGTGTCGCAGTATGCATTTGCCCCGCTGGAAGCCATGCACGAATCCACATTCACAATCTGATTGTTTACCAATAAGAAATCCTCTTCTAGCTTATCTGATGCTATGGTCAGGAATAACATCTCATTGTCAACATAATCATACCCGCATGTTGGAGGTGATTGGACAATATTAAATGTTAATTTAGGCAGCCTGTTAAGTGTGAACATCTCATAATAATTACCATTGTTGGTTACCTCTTTGTTTACAAATTCATACTCGGTTGAATTGAATATAACCAGGTTATATGTTCCGCATGGAGCAGGAGCATCCACTTCACCAAAATCATCTGTCGTACCTACTAAACAACCGCCCATATATACAGATGTTCCTGGGAATGGTTTCCCGTAACCATCATTAACTATCACCCTTGCACTGCATTGCATATCACTGCAAGTTGTAGCAAGTGACATGGAATCACATGATCCAGGTTCAGTACCATCAACATATGCAAAATTAGCAAAGTTGAAATAGCTGTTCAGTATAGAATCGTAAACTCGAATTATTATTGGATATGCAGCAGAGTATTTCTGATCGTAGAAACCCCAACACACATTAGGGTCTGGCAGGTATTTAACCTGCACAAGCCTTTCAAGATTCAGTATAATCACGGGGTTAAATGTTGTAATGCTAAACCCATCTGGCATGAAGAAACGTATGCCTTCTTCTGTTTCAAGATCCTCATATGTGTGCTTATTATACACCTCAGGTATTCCGTATTGTACTGGTATACCACCTTGAATTATGGTGTCATCCCACATTTTTGTGTTAACTATTATATCCATTACAATACCTTCCAACCTATTAGCAACCTCAAGTGGAGACATGTAAATAGAATCACCACACTCGGTCAGATATCCCACGCGCGGAAGATCAGAGAAGGCTTCTATATCCAGTATAGTAAATGTTTCAAAGAACCTGGTATCCGCCTCCTCTCTTGAAAAATCAGAAGCAAAGTCTATTATACGTCCAAATGTTGTTGGTACTGATACTGTGTAAGGTTCTCTTATCCTGTAACCCTTTACTGTTGTAATCAGATCTACGATAATATCCACCCGGTTGTCCAGTATATTTACTGCCGCTTGTGTTGTATCTACGTCAAATTCAACCTCCTTCCCATTTATCTCTGACATTCCTTGAAGATTAGTTTTTAATTCATTTTCAACTATGGTACCTAACTTCTGTGCGATCGCAGTTCTAGTTAAGACCATAGGTGTTTCACATCTCTGCCAGTAGGGAACTTTGCTATGTAAAAATGAGGTGGTTTGCACTGCGTTAAGTTCAGCATCAAGATAGCCACCATTTTTCTCAAGAAGTGTGATTGTTTCATATGTCTTGTCAGAAAGCATATTTTCTACAAAATCCTTCACAACCTTCTGGTCCTGTTGTATGGCCACTGGTATAGGAGGCTCAGGTGTTAGGTTAGGAACTAGTGTGGCAGCTACCACTACTATTACAACAACTATCACACCCACTAAAATAAGTATCCCGGCCTGGCCCTGTCTAGAAGACATAATATATAATTGTATTATACTACTAAATATATTTTCAGGTTGTTTTTTATAGTATTATACTATCTGTAACCCATGAATGTGTTCGATTCTCTTGAACCGCAGGTCAAAAAGGCGGTGAAGAAGAGATTCCAGAAACCAACGGAGATCCAGGAATTGGTAATCCCAGGTATATTGAAGGGCAAGAATACTTTGGTAATCTCAGAGACGGGCTCAGGAAAAACCGAGTCTGTCTTGTTCCCAGTTTTTGATTTGTTTGTGAAAGCAGAGCACAAGCCCATATCCATCCTGTACATAACACCCCTGAGAAGCCTGAACAGGGATCTCATGAAGAGGATTCAGTGGTGGGCAGATGAGCTTGAGTTTGAGGCCACTGTGAGGCATGGGGACACCACACAGTATGAGAGGTCCATGCAGTCTGCAAACCCTTCTGACATGTTCATAATAACGCCTGAAACACTCCAGGCCATGCTCACAGGAAAGGTTATGCGCGAGCATCTCAGGAATGTGAAGTGGATAATCATAGATGAGATACATGAGCTTGTGGATAACAAGAGGGGAACTCAGCTATCCATAGGTCTTGAGAGGTTGAAGGAGCTGATAAAAACCAATGGGATAACGCCTCAGATTATAGGATTATCAGCCACTGTTGGTTCTCCTGATAAGGTTGCTGCCTTTTTGACAGGTGGCAAGGAATGCCAGATACTCAACACATCCAAGAAGAGGATGATAAAGATTCATGTAGAGTCGCCTACACCAAACAAATCTGATGTGCGAAGATCTGAGGACATTAGAATAGGTCCTGAAATAACTGCACGTCTAAGACGAGTAACAGAGCTTATCAAGGACAAGAAATCAGTTCTTGCCTTCACAAATACACGTGAATCATCGGAGATTCTATCATCACGCATGTCCGTATTCGATTCGCGTATACCCATGGAGACGCACCACTCATCCCTATCCAAGGAGGTGAGGATAAACACAGAGGATAATTTCAAGTCAGGCAAAACCAAGATTCTATTTTGCACGTCATCCCTTGAGTTAGGAATAGACATAGGAAGCATAGACTTCATACTCCAGTATACATCACCAAGACAGGTTAACAAGCTTCTGCAGAGGATTGGTAGATCCGGACACAAGATGACAGAGACGCCTGAAGGGGTGATACTTGCGGCAGATGCCTCGGATAATTTTGAATCCACTGTGATAGCTGATCACGCAATCAAAGGCAGGATAGAGGCCACGCAGATATATGAAAAGGCCCTTGATGTCTTGGGACACCAGATCATAGGCATGACACTCGAGGAGTATAACCTTCCCATGCTCAAGGCGTATAATATAGCCAAGAGTGCGTACCCATACAGGAAGCTTACGAAAGAGGATTTCCTGGAAGCATGCTTCTTCCTGGAGAAGCTTCGATTGTTGTATGTGAACAAGAAAAATCCTGAGATAGAGAAGCCTGGGATGGAGGACCTTGTTCTGAAAAGGAAAAAAAATTCATGGATGTATTACTACGGGAACCTGTCCACAATACCCAACATAAAAAACTACAAGATTGTGGACATGATATCCAAGAATTCTGTTGGAACCCTGGATGCGGAATTCATAGCCTTGCACGGATCACCTGGTTCAGCCTTCATATGCAAGGGTCGTGCATGGCGGGTGATAGACGTAGGAAAAACCAGAGTCATGGTAGAGCCCATGTCAGGGATAGATGCATCCATACCTGCATGGGAAGGAGAGCTTATACCCGTTCCCTTTGACGTGGCGCAGGATGTCGGTAAACTCAGAGGTGATATAGCAAGATCCACAGAACCAAGAAAGGCTTTGTCTAAATACCCCATAAGATCGAGCTCAGCAATCAAGATGATTGAATTGGTCAAGAAACAGAAGAAATGGGGACCTGTTCCCACAGACAAGCAGATTGTGATAGAACATGGATACCACAAGACCATGGATGCATATGAAACATACATGATAATTAATTCCTGCTTCGGCTCCCTTGTAAATGACACCATAGGCCGTGCCTTATCCACTTTACTCAGGTCCAAGTTCAGTTCTGTCGGCTTGCAGACAGATCCTTACAGGATCATAATCAAGCTTCCAGGACCTCATTGGGATCATGTTCTGGATGCATTTAACAACCTAACACCAGAACTCATGAAGAAAACCATAGAGCAGGACATGCCTGAGACAGAGCTGTTCCGCTGGAAGTTCCTGCACATAGCTAAGAGATTCGGCATCATATCACAGGATGCTGATTACGGGAAGAATTACCTGAAGAAGATTGCAGAGATATATGCAGGATCGCCTGCATACAAAGAAGCCATGAATGAGATCTATCAGGACAAGCTGGATATGGAGAAGGCAGCAGAGGCTTTGCAGATGATCAAGGACAAAAAGATAAAGATTGTCGTGAAGGATTCACTCTCACCCATGGGATCTGCAGGCCTTGCAAGAAGGTATGAGCTCGTGGCTGAAAACAAACCGGAAAAGGAGATCCTGGCAGCCTTCAAGCGACGCATATACAAGACAAAGGTTGGCATGATATGCTACAACTGCACCAAGTGGTTCCACATGGGAGAAGTAGAAATCACACCAAAACCTATCAGATGTGAAAGATGCAAAGCAGGCCTTATCAGCGTGGTCCCATTCAGGTACGTGAATGAGGCAGAAAAGATACTCAAGAAGAAGTTGTGGAAGAAGGAATTAACCCCGGAAGAGGAGAAATATAGGAAGCTTATGGAAAGAACAGCAAGCCTCGTGATAGATCATGGCATGGACGCTGTGATAACCCTGGCAGGCAGGGGCATAGGACCAAGCACAGCTTCACGTGTCCTAAGAAAACTGGAAACAGGAGACGAGCTAATCAAGAGCCTTCTCGACGCAGAAAGAAACTACACCAAGACCCGCAGGTTCTGGCAAGGATAAATGCATTTTTTAAAACAAACAATTTACATAAAGATGTGTTGGATTTTAAAAAGATCTATGAAACTTTTGAAGGGAGAATTCCATGCAATGGATGTTTTATATGCTGTGAAAAAGCAGGAGACGTGGTTTTATTTCCCGGGGAATCCAAGACACTGGTAGAAAACATTCCCAGTGCTAAAAATATTATATACGCAAAGTTTATCGACGGACAAAAGGTAGAACTCGTTAAGCTGCCTTGTCCTTTCCTTAAAAACGAGATGTGCTCCATAGAAAAAAACAGGCCTCTTGATTGTAGATTCTTCCCTTTCGATTACTGTATTTTTAATGAGGAAATTGTTGTGATAACCTCCAATTCATGCCCTGCAACTGGTGGAATATCAGAAACCGAAACTAAAAGAATTAAAAATGGAATCTTAAACATCATGCACAAAGTCTCGAAAAAATGGCTGAAGGTTTCAAGACTCTTCGGTCCTTGTGGAAACTGCAACAAAAAACAAGAATGTAAACGGACACATGTGGATGGATATAATATCAAGGATTGGTAAAATCAAGATTCTCCATCAGGTTGTTTACAAATCCTTCAGCTTCCCCAAGTAGGTCCCGTCAAGCAGGTATATATCTGACTCCTTCAATTTGAGCATCTTCATGATTGGGGTCTTGTGCTCCTTTTCATGTGATTTCCTGTTTATCTTATGGCCGCCTATCAGGGTGTTGAATCCTGGGATTATCAAGACCTCTGGAAGGTCTGCATGAGATCCGTACTTCTTCTTGACTTCTCCTGGATCCAGCTTGCTGCGAACCCAGACAGGTTCCTGCCACCTGTAACCGAGCTTGTCCTTGAACTCTATCTGTGGCTGTATGTGTCCCATGATCAGGTATTTGCATTTGAGGAAATCCTTACTAGGCCATGTGTGCCCATGGGTGAAATAAACCTCATCCGAGGCGAAGCCCTCTGTGGGTTTCACATCCACCTTTGCAAAGTTCTCTATTCCTGGATCGTGGTTTCCCATAACCACTATAACCTTGAGCTTGTCTAAAAAATGTTTCATGAATTCCGGTATTTCCCTGAGTTCCTGGTATGAGATGCCAGGAACCTTGTGTTTGATATCCCCGAGAAGTATAAGCTCGCTAGCCTTGGTTTGTTTTATTATAATATCCAGCCTCTTGCTCATCTCATGGGTCTGCGACTCTAGCTTCACGCCTGATGTATAATATTCATGCTCTATTCCTATATGTAGGTCTGCCACCACAAGCTTCTTGCCGAACAAAACTGCAGGTTCCCCAGCCACAAATTCTGGCCCCATCTAGAAATTTAAAATTTATGTTTAATATTAACCTATGCCTACAAACTACGGGAGTGTTATCTCAAATCTGGACGGACCTTCAACCAGGAAGTTCTCCTTTGTGATAAACAAGAATGCAGTTGTGAAAAGGGGACAGTTTGTCCAAATCAAGGTTCCTGATGGCCTTCTGATAGCACGGGTTTCTGATATAATCAGGTCAAACAGGTATTATGATAATGCAGAGTCTGTGCAGAAGATCGAGAGCGATGGGAAGAAGATGGGAGAGAACTTCCCTGTGGAGTATTGGGAGTATGATGTTGCCTTGGTTCGTGTACTTGGCGTGCATAAGGATGGAATGTTTCACGACGCGACGCGTCCTGTATCGCCTGGAAACACTGTCATGGATCCGGACAATGATGTGTTGAAACAGTTTTTTGGGTTTGATCATGATGGATTGCATCTGGGGCAGATACCCCATCATGACATAGATGTAAAGGTTAATCTCACGCGCCTGCTCCAGAAGCACATGGCCATACTAGCTTTAAGCGGTGCGGGAAAAAGCTACTTAACTGGCGTGATGATAGAGGAGCTTCTAAACAGGGAACATGGAAGAGGCGTGGCTGTGATAGTTGTGGATCCACACGGGGAGTACAGATCCTTTGCAGAAGACCCAAAATACATAAACAAAACACACGTCTTCGAATCCGCGAATGTAAAACTAGGATTAGGCGAGATGTCTCCCTACTCATTCGTGGATCTCATACCAGAGATAACATCTGGAACACAGAGAAGGGAGCTGGTGAAAAGGATAGAAGGCCTTGGGAAAACCTTCACAATGGATGATTTAATGGAAAAGTGCGAGGATATAAACAACTCCATCACGCGGGATCAGATACTTGCGCACCTTGATAATGTAAAGAGGCTAAATTTATTTGATTCAGTTGACACACCTGACCTGAAGAAGCTTGCAGTTCAGGGTGAGCTATCTGTAGTGGATTTATCTGACACTACAAACATGAGAAAGAAGCAGCTTATAGTCTCACATCTTGCAAGGAAGCTGTTCAATGCCAGAAGAAAGAACCTGGTGCCGCCTTTTGTTCTGATAGTAGAAGAGGCTCACCAGTTCGTACCAGAGGGGGCTAAGAGAGAGGATGCACTTTCCAGAGGCATAATCATGACAATAGCCCGTGAAGGGCGTAAGTTTGGTGCCTCCTTGTGTCTCATTTCCCAGAGGCCCAAGATGCTTTCCACAACTTCCCTTTCGCAGTGCAACACACAGTTCATACTCAGAATCACGAACCCATATGACCTGAAACATATAGAGGAAAGCTCTGAGGGCATAACCAAGGATGTAGCAGACAGGATATCATCCCTGAAGGTCGGCACAGGTCTCATCGTAGGCGAGGCTGTGAACTTCCCATTGTTTGTTAACATACGGAAGAGGACATCCAAAGAATCAGGCAAAGGAAAATCCCTGGAAAGCCTGGCTGAGGATTACCACAAAAACTCCAAGAAGAATGCAGAGGATGCAAAACAGTTTATGTAGAACACGTCTTGCATTCTGGATCATGGCTTATTTTTGAGAATCCAAACTCGCCTGTTTCCAGATTGAAATGGAACAGCTTGCCAAATTCAGCCTTCTTTGTGATCAGGTTTATAACCTGCATAACCTGCCATGCTGCTGTCATGTGCACGGTAGAGGATAGGATGCCGACATCCTTGCATTTCTTATTCTTTGCACCGTCGGGCATAAGGCACCTTAAGCAGGGCCTGCCATTAAAAACTGCAGACATGCCTTCAGCCTTGATGACTGCACCGTATATCCATGGAACCTTGTCAATGCAATAATCATTTATCAGATACCTGGTTTCTATGTTATCAGTGCAGTCTATGACAACATCACCTACAAGAAGGTCAAGATTGTCTGATCTTAAGATATCTGGAAAAGCATCCACCTTGATTTCAGAGTTTATTCTCTCCAGTTTCTCCTTGACCACATCAACCTTTAGCCTGTCCACGTCCTCCTCATCAAATAACTCAGTCCTATGTATGTTGCTCAAGTCAACAAGATCATAATCTATCAATCTTATACTTCCAATGCCTGCCCTAACAAGCATTGAAGCGACAACGGTTCCCAATGCACCGCAACCAACGATGCACACGTTTGTTCTGGATAGTCTGTTCTGGGTTTCACCGCCTAAATACTTAATTTGCCTTGAATATCTTTCAGCCATACCCTATTAATTAGTTTACAACTATTAATCAATTACGCGGATAAAAAGGAGTTATTTATGATAGAACCTATTGATGCACTGGTAAATGAAGCTATGAGAGCGGCTGAGAAGATAAGGCACACAACAGAAAAGATCAGGATAATCTCCCATTATGATTGCGATGGTATCTCATCTGCAGCTATCATGACAAAGGCACTTATGAGGGAAAAGAAGACATTCCAGGTATCCATGATCAAGCAGCTCGACGAGGCAGAGATAGAATATATACAAAATTCATGTGACAGGTTTATCATTTTTCTAGACTTTGGTGCAGGCCAGCTGGATATAATACAGGAGAAGCTCAAGGGTTCTACTGTCATAATTGCAGATCATCATCAGCCTAAGGGTGCTCTCAGGCCTGAAGAGGATATACTCCACATAAACCCAACCCATTTTGGCATCACAGACAATATATCAGGTTCAGGCGTAACCTACCTGATTGCCAGAAGCCTGAATCCTGAGAATGTTGATCTAAGCGATCTGGCTGTTATAGGCGCAATAGGAGATTCGCAGGCAGGATCTATTGGTTCTGATTGGGGAATGAGTGGATTGAACAAGGAGATCCTCAGGGATGCGCAGAATTCAAATAAGATAAAGGTTACAAAAGGTCTCAGGTTATGGGGCATGAACACGCGGCCCTTGCATAAGGTGCTCGAATACTGCTCAGATCCTGTGATTCCAAACATCTCTGGATCTGAATCAGCCTCTGTGCAGTTTCTGAATGAATTGAATATAGAACTGAAGAATGAGGATGGAGACTGGAGAACCTTGGCCGAGCTTACAGATGAGGAGCACCAGAAGCTTGCTTCTGGCATCATACGGGAGCGGATCCGCGGAGGGGAGGAAAATCCTGACTGGGTGTTTGGTGACGTGTATGAGCTTCCTGGAAGAGAAACATTATTCAGCAATGCGAATGAGTTTGCAACCATGGTGAATGCATGCGGAAAGCTCGATCATGCTTATCTGGGTGTTGCTTTATGCTTTAATAACACCAAGCTCTCAAAAAAGGTGAAGACGCTTTTGAAGAATTACAGGCGGGAGATAGGAAAGTCCCTGAGCTGGGTACAGAACAACAAGGATGCATTGATAATGGGTGATCTCGCAAATTATATAGTGGCAGAGGATAACATCTCAGAGCATATCATAGCCAATGTTACCTCCATCCTAAACAAGTCAGAGTTTGGTGAAAAGCCCCTGATAGCATTTGCACATACAAAGGATTCCAGGATAAAGGTGAGTGCAAGGGCTTCTGAAGAGGATGTTGAGAAGGGGATCAAGCTAAACGAGATCATGAATAAGCTTGTTGAGGAATTTGGTGGCGAGGGAGGCGGTCATCAAGGGAGTGCAGGCGCCACATTGCCAAAAATTGAAGTGGAAAGGTTTATAAATAGTATTAATAGTATAGTAAAGAACATGGTGATTTCGCATGGGACAGCAGAAAGTTAAAAAAGGGGCTCAGTCAGAGAAAAAGGACGAGTCTACTGAAGAGAAGCCTAAGGAAGAGAGAAAGCCGGTTGTAAAGAAATGGAAAGGTAAGGACTGGTTCACGATTATTAGCCCTGAGGCTTTTGGAAAAACCTTTGTAGCAGAGACCCCAACCACCGATCCCAAGGCTCTAGTGGGAAGAAACGTTGAAGTCAGTGTTTCTGATTTCTTCAGACAACCCACGAAATACTACATGAAGATGAGCTTCAAGATAACATCAGTTGATGGGAAGGAGGCCCATACTCGTTTCAATGGTTTCACATGCCTGAGAGAGTATTTAGCCAGATATGTGAGGAAGGGAACACAAAAGATCATGCTTATAGACTATGCCACAACAAAAGACAACTGGAAGATCCAGGTTTACACTTTGGCAATTCTTAACAAGAACACAGACAATAAGGTTCAGAAGGCTGTCAGGAAAAATATTAAGGAATATATAGAGGACAAAACAGCCAGTTCTACAATGGAAGAATTCATGAAGGCTGTGATAGCAGGTATACATCAAAAACATATAAAGAAGACATTCAGTAAGATTTATCCAATCAGATTCAGTGAGATAAGCAAGATAGAGGTTATAAAGGCTCCTGAAATTAGTTCTGCAAAAAAGTAGTCTAACAGCTCTGCCCAAAGTTTGTTATAACATCAGTTATATCACCAAAGTTAATCTGATTATCCTGATTCACATCTATATGGTCAAAATTCTGCCAATCTGCATCCCCGCTTGACTTCCCCTGCCAGAATACAGTCATAGCTAAGTCTATAATGTTAATTACGTTATCATTGTTGGTGTCCTGGCATATCATGTCAGATTGTGACATAATAAATGTGTGCACGCTTCCGAGTCCCCTCTCAAAATAAACAGTGCCCTCATCAGAAGCTGTGAAAACACCCATATCCATACCATTATCTGTTACTCTGTAACCCTGAGCTGGAACAAGACCCGTCAAAAGGAACTTGGTGTTACCTGTACTGTCAAGAGTGAAGCTCCCAGAAACAATCTCATTCCCGTATTTGTTCAACATCACGACCCACTTGTTATTCGGATCATTGATGAATGTTCCTATATAATCCCCAGAGCCAATACTCTGCACGTTCCCTGCCGCACCAAACTCATCCTTTACACCCATTACAACAAAGAAATTATCAAAGTTATAGCAGTTTGAGGTTCTATTTCTAGTCTCCAACCTTCTTGATTAAAACTAGCAGTTAGGCAACTGTAATGATCTCCCTCAAAACAAGGTCCAACAACTCCGTGATAATAATTACTTGTAGGACTCTCTTCCATTCCAGGATCACTATGTGGATTACCCCA
>Ga0210057_1001973_pt1 | contig 30303 bp, 31 predicted proteins | sample CryGeyCG2114_010_2_FD_183968 | JGI IMG/M metagenome (GOLD analysis project Ga0210057, IMG submission 183968) | Groundwater microbial communities from aquifer - Crystal Geyser CG10_big_fil_rev_8/21/14_0.10 (SPAdes) (version 2) | ecosystem: Environmental > Aquatic > Deep subsurface > Groundwater ...
ACGCCCACGGAATCATTCCATCAGCACAGCGGCCAGCGCAAGATACAATCGATCATAGATCTGCTTGAAAAGGGCAGCAGCGTCGCGCTCGTTACCGACGCAGGGACACCGGGTATTGCGGATCCGGGCGGCGTGTTGGTTGCGGCCGTGGCGCGCGATCTGCCGGGCGCGCGCATAGCGCCTATTCCGGGTCCGTCAGCGTGCATAGCCGCGCTGTCAGTTTCCGGGTTTGCCGCTGATTCGTTCGTGTTTCTGGGGTGGCCGCCGCATAAAAAAGGAAGAGAAACATGGTTCTCGAGATTGACTGAAGAGTCTCGCGTGGCAGTATTCTATGAATCAGTGCATCGTATCGAAAAGGCGCTGAATACGCTCGCTGAACGGTGTCCGGAGCGGAAGATACTGGTTGCGCGCGAGTTAACCAAGAAGTTTGAAGCGCTGTATCGAGGAACAGCCGCGGAGACTCTCGGGCTGTTGCGCAACGATCAGATCAAGGGAGAATTTGTTATTGTGCTAGACAGAAATCTGAACGGTTGATGGGTTGAAAAGTTGAGAATGGCTTGGTTTTTTGCAACTTCTCAACTATTCAACTTCTCAACTATTCAATTATGCATTTCTACATCACCACAACCCTCCCATACGTGAACGCGGATCCGCACATCGGTTTTGCGCTTGAGATTATTCAGGCGGATGTTATTGCGCGGTACCGCCGAGCCGCGGGAGACACCGTATTTTTCAATACGGGCACGGACGAGCACGGTCTCAAAATATACCAAAAGGCCGAGGAGCAGGGCAAAGACACGCAGGCGTATGTTGATGAATACGCGGCGCGGTTCGACAAGCTCAAAGAATCGCTGAATGTGAGCTATGATGCGTTCATCCGCACGACTGATCCGCATCATGTTGCTGCCGCTCAGGAATTCTGGAAGCGGTGTGATGCGGCTGGAGACATTTATAAAAAGAATTACAAGGTAAAATATTGCGTTGGATGCGAATTGAATAAAACAGAATCAGAGCTCGAGGACGGGCGCTGTCCATTGCATCCGGACCGCGGCCTTGAATTGATTGAAGAAGAAAATTATTTTTTTAAATTTTCAAAATACCAAAAACCGCTTTTGGATCTGTATGGTAACAATCCTGATTTTGTCGTGCCAAACTGGCGGCTTAATGAGATCAGGACGTTCGTTGCGGCCGGGCTTGAGGATTTCAGTATTTCACGTCTTGCAGAAAAAATGCCTTGGGGGATTGCCGTCCCTGGGGACCCTGCGCATGTCATGTACGTATGGTTTGATGCGCTCATAAACTATATATCAACACTTGGTTGGCCCGCCTCCGCCAAGGCTTCGGCGGGCAATACAGATGTCGGTAATTTTGAAAAATTCTGGCCGGGCGCTCAGATCGCCGGCAAAGACAATCTTCGCCAGCAGAGCGCCATGTGGCAGGCTATGTTGCTTTCTGCCGGACTGCCGCCGTCGAAACAGATCATGATCCATGGATTCATCACATCCGGCGGTCAAAAAATGTCAAAGTCTCTTGGCAATGTGATCAATCCGTTTACCATGGTTGAACAATATGGGACTGATGCGCTTCGATACTATCTGCTTGCGGAGATACCTCCCTTTGAGGATGGCGATTTTACCGTCGAAAAATTTGAACAACGGTACAACGGTGATCTTGCGAACGGCTTGGGAAATCTGGTTTCGCGCGTTTCGAATTTGCTTGAACGAGACGCAATTGATATTTCTATTGAACCCGGAAGCGACAAGAAACTCGAAGAAACGGTTGAAAAATGCATGAGCCGATACGCGTTCAATGATGCATTGGAGTCGCTCTGGAGCGTATTGCGGGCGTCGGACGAAGCTATGGCCCATAAAAAACCATGGTCTCTCGAATCCACGGACGAAAAAAGGAAAGTGCTCGAGCCGATTGCTCAGGATATAGCGAACGTCGCGCTTGCGCTTCGGCCTTTTTTGCCCGAAACCGCGGAGAGCATACTCAACCAATTCACTCAAAAGAAAGTCACGAAAGGAGAGTCGCTCTTTCCGCGTGTCTAGAACACGCCCACGCCGCCATGACTGTTCGGGTTGCCAATAGTCATTGCCACAGACGCCATAAGGAGGTTATCGTGCCGATTCAGCCTGAAGAATTACAGCGCCGGACTCGCCCAACGGATCCCATCCGACCGGAGGTAGGGGACCCGACCGCAGGTGAGCCAAGACGGCCTGAGGTCACCCGTCCGGATACGCGTGAGCTTCTGAAACGAATGCGTCGTGTTAGTCCGGACCAAGCACGGCGCTACCGCCAGCGCACTGGACAATAAAAACACAGCCGGACTGCTCTCGCGGTCCGGTTTTCTTATAATTTGGAAAGTGGTATACTATGGATACAAAATATGATGATATTTGATTACGTTTTATTGGCAGTTCTCGCGTATTTTGCGCTCTGGGGTTTTCGCAAGGGCCTGATTCGAGCTGTGGGTTCATTTGTCGGCATGGTGCTGTCCGTGGTGCTCGCGAGCAGATATTTTGACGCGGTTGCCGAGTGGCTTGCTCCCTACACTGGTCTCACGAATAACATTAACCTCGCGCGCATTGTTTCTTTTATTCTGCTTTTGGTGGTTGTCAATCGGCTTGTGGTTTTTGGATTCGGAATACTTGAGAAAATGTACAAATCAATCGCGGTGTTGCCGCTCATGAAACTGGGAAACCGCGTTCTTGGCGCGATATTGGGACTTGTTGAGGGGGCCATCGTTCTGGGGCTTGTTATCTACTTTATCAGTCGTTTTCCCTTTGGTTCTATTGTTGAATCGTTTTTGGATGGTTCTGTCGTAGCGCCGATCGTGCTTTCAATCTCCTCGATCGTTCTGCCGCTGGTGCCGGAGGCTATTCGGCAGATCCAAGGACTGCTGTAGCAGCAATAAGCAATAAGCTGTAAGCTTTAAGACCAATAGAGTTTACGGCTTATGGCTTATAGCTCACCTCTGATAGATACCCATTGCCATCTCGGTTTTAAAGCGTTTGACGATTCATGGAGAGACGTCATCCAGCGCGCCCGCGAGAAGAACATCAGCATGATCACGGTCGGGGCGGCGAAAGAAACGTCTGAGAAAGCACTCACCATCGCGCAACAGGAGGATGGTGTTTTTGCTTCTCTGGGCACACATCCGACACATGTTGAGGATGAGGAGTTTGATGTCGCATGGTTCTCAAAACACGCGAAAGATCAGAAGGTTGTCGCCATGGGTGAGACGGGCGTTGACCATTATCATCTTGACGAAGCGAGAAAAGGCGAGATACTGGAGAAGCAGGATATTCTATTAAAACAGCATTTGCAGATAGCGAGAGATAATGATCTGCCCGTCATTCTGCATACCAGAGACGGCAAGACCGAATCAACCGGAGCCGCGTATCAGCACCTCTACCGCGTAGTAACGGAGTTCGGCTACACGCGCGGGGTGGCGCACTGTTTTGGCGGTGATTGGAATACCGCGCGGAAATTGCTTGATGCAGGGCTCCTGATCTCGTTTACGGGTATCGTGACTTTCAAAAATGCCAGCGAGGAGTTGCGCGAAGTTGTTCGCAATATTCCGGTCGATCGATTTATGATAGAGACTGATTCTCCTTATTTAGCGCCTGAGCCGATGCGCGGGAGGCAGAACGAACCCTCGTTTGTGGAGCATGTGGCGCGCGAGATAGCTCGGTTGCGGGGAGCGCCGTACGGTGATATAGTTGAAGCCACGACAGAAAACGCGAAAGGATTTTTTGGGGTAGAGTTGTAGAAGAGTAGAGATGCAGATGGGTTGAGAATAACAATGGTGGCAGGACTATGCAAAAGAATATTCATCATTTTACTCAACTGCGTGCATGGCAAAAGAATCACGAACTCGCAATCGCTGTTTATAAAATTACTCTTCACTTTCCGGACGAAGAAAATTTGGATTAGTGAGCCATATTCGCAGAAGCGCCTCGTCTATAACAGCAAACATTGCCGAAGGGTTCGGTAGAGCGAATCGTGGCGATAAAATAGGTGTTATCAGATAGCTCGCGGCTCGAACACAGAAACCCAGAATCATTTGATGCTCGCAAAGGATTTAGGATATATAGGGAACACTGATTATGAAAATCTTAAAAAACTAGTGTGGTTGGGCTGTCAGCTCCTTAATGGACTCATAGCGAGCAACATGAAACATTTAACGTATTAATCTACCTTCTACTTTTCAACTTCTCAACATGCATATGGAAACCACCTTCATTGTCGTTATCATCATCGTTGTGCTTGGTTTTGGAATTGCGTTGTTTATATTGCTTTCAAGATTAAAGGATTTGCAAAAACCCCGCGACGATTCCCAAGCCCTTCAGTTCCTTCAGAACCAGCTCCAGGAGCTTACGAGAACCATGGATTCTAAGCTATCCGAATCAACCAAATTGATGCAGGATCAGTTTGGACAATCGTCAAAGATCATCCAAGGGATCACGGGCCAGAGCCACCAGATTTTGAAGGATGTCACAGAGCGGCTTACCAAGCTTGATGAGACCAATAAGCAGGTTGCGGGCGTGGGCGAGCAAATTCGTTCACTTGAGGGTATTCTGAAGAACCCGAAGCAGCGCGGCGTGCTTGGTGAATACTATCTTGAGGCTGTGTTAAAGAATGTGCTTCCTCCGGGCAGCTATCAGATGCAGTATGCGTTTAAAGACGGTGATATTGTCGATGCCGCGGTATTCATCAACGACAAGATTGTACCGGTGGATTCGAAGTTTTCGCTGGAGAACTATAATCGTATCTTGAATGAGAGCGGGGAGGCGGAGCGCGAAAAACTTGAAAAGATATTCAAGAACGATCTCAAGCTGCGAATAGACGAAACCTCGAAGTATATCAGGCCTGAAGAAAATACTATGGATTTTGCGTTTATGTTCATTCCGTCAGAAGGCATTTATTATGATCTGCTTGTCAACAAGGTCGGCGCCGTGACTATAAGTACGGATGATCTGATAGAGTACGCGTTTAAAAAGAAACATGTCATCATTGTTTCTCCTACATCCTTTTTGGCTTATTTGCAGACCGTCTTGCAAGGTCTTCGCGCTCTCCGGATCGAGAAGACAGCCCATGAGATCAGAAAGAATGTCGAACAGCTTGGAAAGCATATTGTAAATTTTGAGGATTACATGCGCAAGATGGGCGGACATCTTTCAACGACCGTGAACGCGTATAATGCGTCATATAAGGAGTTCGGCAAGATAGACAAAGATGTTATGCGCATAACCGGCAGAGAGGCGTCCGCTGTTGCTCCTGAGCTTATAGAGAATCCGAAGAATGAATAGTTGTTGTTTCTTTTGATTTTATGGTATACTAGTTATACACAGGTTTGGCTACTTGTGATATATTAAAAAGAAAAATAAAAATATGGCGAAAAAGCAACCATTTTTTCACTCATTTACCCTTACACTCGGTCTATTCCTTGTGGTCGTAGGGTTATTCATGTTTGCGCGTCAGATGGGATGGATAGCTTCTGACTTCCCGTTCTGGCCGGTTATCCTGATTGCGTTCGGTATTTTCATTGCCGCGGGAGAACTGAGCAAGAGCTAAATAGTATAAAAACGGATCTGCCTGACACGCCAGCGTGTTGGGCAGATTTTTGATACGCATTATTTTATACCAAATTGACCACGCCGAGGCTTGCGAGCGTGACAATAGCGCCTGAAACAGCCACGCCAACTCCGATCAATCCGAGAGCGCGCCAAAAAGGAATGCCGAGCAAATAGGCGGCCACAGACCCTGTCCATGCGCCGGTTATGGGAAGGGGAACGGCCACAAAGACAACGAGCGCCAGATACCCCAGTGTTTTATATTTTTTGTCGATTCGCCTTTGTGTTCTGTTGAAAAGCCAGGTAAAGAATCTCTGAAATAATGTCGACTTTTTACTCAGCACGTCTGATGCTTTGCCAAGAAAAAGCAACAGAAACACAACCGGTATCAGATTGCCAACCACGGAAAGTACATACGCTTCCACCGCGCCCAAGCGCAGGACCGTAAGTGCGTATGGTATAGAAAGCCTGAGTTCTCCGATCGGCGTCATTGCGGCGATCAGTGTTTGGATGTATGGATGCATAGACGCGTGGAATGTTAGATGAGGCGCGCGCGTTGAAATTTCGCGATTTCCACACATCTATTATTTCATACTTTTGCCTATTTGCGCCATTTTTTGGCGACGTGGACGCGCGCTTGTTCTTTTTCGAGCTGGCGCTGCAGCGTGTTATAGGTCGTGATGTCCATGTGTTCCTGGCTTGAGAGCTCTTGAGCCAGTTCAGTTGCTTTTTTCTCAGCGCGCTCAAGCTCTATTTCATTCGCGTGCTCTGCGGTGTCGGCGAGAACCAAGAGCGTGTTGCCGAACATTTCGACGATTCCGCCCGCTATAGAAAGTCCTCGCGAGGCGCCGTTCTGCTTGATGACCAGTTCGCCGGGCCGCACAATGGAGACAATTGGCGAATGATAAGGAAGGACGGTTATCTCGCCTTCTTCCGTATCCAGGGTGACTTGTTCTACCTCTTCTTCGAGAACAGTTTTGACCGGCGTCACCAGTTTGAATGTGAGCGTGTGGGATGGCATGAAGCAGTGTTAATTTTTCTTAACGTCTTCAATTCCGCCTTTCATATAAAAGGCCTGTTCCGGCTTATCGTCGTGCTTGCCGTCAATGATTTCCTTGAACGCTCTGATGGTGTCCTCGATCTTCACGTACGTTCCTGGTTTGCCGGTGAATGTTTCAGCAACGTGGAACGGCTGCGAGAGGAAGCGCTGGATTTTTCGGGCGCGCGATACAGCCTGCTTGTCTTCTTCTGAGAGTTCTTCCATGCCGAGAATGGCGATGATATCCTGGAGGTCTTTGTATCGCTGAAGAATGCGCTGCACGTCGCGGGCAACGGAATAGTGTTCCTGACCGACCACGTTCGGGTCAAGAATGGTCGATGTCGAGTCAAGCGGATCAACGGCCGGATAGATGCCAAGCTCAGTGAGGGACCGGTTCAGCACCACGGTTGAGTCAAGATGAGAGAAGGTGGTCGCTGGCGCCGGATCGGTCAGGTCGTCAGCGGGAACATAGACCGCTTGAACAGATGTAATAGAGCCGTTTTTCGTTGAGGTGATGCGTTCTTGCATGGCTCCCATTTCGTTCGCCAGTGTCGGCTGATATCCCACAGCTGAAGGAATGCGCCCGAGAAGCGCGGATACCTCTGATCCTGCTTGAGTGAAGCGGAACACGTTATCCATGAAAAAGAGCACGTCCTGATGCTGTTCGTCTCTGAAATATTCGGCAATAGTGAGGCCGGAAAGTCCGACGCGCATGCGCGCTCCCGGCGGTTCATTCATCTGTCCGAAGACCATGGCTACTTTATCTATAACATTGGCGCCTTTCATTTCATGGTAGAGATCGTTTCCTTCGCGGGTCCGCTCTCCGACACCAGCAAATACCGAGTAGCCGCCGTGTGCTTTTGCAACGTTATTGATCAGTTCCTGAATGACAACTGTCTTTCCGACGCCTGCGCCGCCGAATAGTCCAACCTTTCCTCCTTTAACGAACGGACAGATGAGGTCAATGACTTTAATGCCTGTTTCGAGAATTTGCGATTCAGTAGCTTGTTCGGTAAATGTCGGGGCATTGCGGTGGATCGGGCTTCTGTCTGCGTCTGCTATGTCGTCTCCGCCGTCTATTACGTCGCCAGTCACATTGAAGATGCGTCCAAGTGTTTTTTCGCCCACCGGAACCGAGATAGGGGCGCCGGTTGTTGTCACAGCCGCGCTTCGCGCCAGGCCGTCAGTCGAATCCATGGCGATTGATCGTACGGTATTCGCGCCGATGTGCGCCTGCACTTCCAGCACCAGCCGCTTGTTGTTATGGGTCAGCTCAAGCGCGTCATAGATTTTCGGCAATTTGGCTCCTTCCGGGAATGTTACGTCCACGACCGGGCCGATGATCTGCGAAATTGTTCCTTTTGTCATATGTATGTAGTATGTAGAATGGTAGAATTGCAGAATCGACGCTGTCTTCGAGGATTGCCTCAATTCTGCAATTCTTCAATTCCAAAATTATTATTAAGCTACTGCCGCGCTTCCAGCGCTGATTTCCGCAATTTCTTGCGTGATACTCGCTTGGCGCGCTTTGTTATACACTAAGAGCAGGTCGTCAACCATCTCTTCAGCGGCGTCTGATGCGTTTTTCATGGCAACCATGCGGCTTGAATGTTCCGAAGCGTTGCTTTCGAGAAGCGCTTGGTACAGTTCCACTTCCGCGATGCGCGGGATCAAGTAATCAAGCAGATCATATTTGTTCGGTTCATACAGGTATTCAAGTTGTTTTGGGGCGGACATAAATTGTTCGCTCGCGCGCGGCGTGTCATCCGCGCCGCGGCCAACTTCTGGAGGACGCTTGAACGGGAACAGCTGTCGTACGACACTCTGTTGTGAAATAGCGCTTCGGTAGTCAGTATACGCGACCATCACGCGGTCTGTCTTTTTGTCTTTGAAAGAATTAAACAGACTTCCCGCGAGTCCTGAAATTGAGTCTGCATTTTGGGCACTATCGTCTTTTTTGTATGCCATGTTGATCTCGAATCCCAGCGAAGAGAGTGTTGCCGCGCCTTTTGTGCCTACCGCTATCAGGCTTGAGCGGTTTTTGCTTTTTCTGTCGAGGTGGGGAAGCATTGCTTTTATGACATTGCTATTGAATGCTCCACAAAGGCCTCTGTTTGAGGTAAAGACAACGATGGTTGTGTGCTGCGGCTTTTCGTCAACTGGTTCGAAGAAGCGTTTGATCGGACTGTTTGAATTGAACCAGAGCTGGGAATTGATCAGGCGGTCGACAATGCCCCATGTCAGCGAATGGTAATTGCGCGTGGTGAGAGCGGCTTCAACGGAGCGCCGCATCTTCGCCGCGGCAACAAGCTCCATCGCTTTGGTGATCTTGCGGGTATTTTTGATCGACTGAAGCCTGATTTTTACTTCTTTTGTCTGTGCGCCCATGTATGCTTATTCGTTTATTGAATCCTCGAGCTCGATAAACCATGATTTGTCAGAGATAAGCTTATAGTCCTCAATGACTTTTTCCATACTCTGTTCCCATGCTTCGTCAAATACCCCCTCTGTATCTATGGTTTCGAGGAGCTTTGGCTCATTCTGGCTGATATAGTCCGACAGTCCGGTAGCGAACGGCTGGATATTCTCGACGCGTATGTCGTCCATGAAGCCTTTTGTCGCGGCGTATATTTGCACGACCTGCGCGGATACGCGAAGCGGCTGATACTGAGGCTGGATAAGAAGCTTTTCGAGCCGTTTGCCTCGTTCGAGCTGCTGTTTGGTGTTTTCATCAAGATCTGATCCGAATTGCGTGAATGCTTCAAGCTCTCTGAACTGCGCGAGGTCGAGGCGAAGCGATCCGGCTACTTTTTTCATTGCTTTGATCTGCGCGGCGCCGCCAACGCGGGACACCGAGAGGCCGACGTTGATCGCCGGTCGAAAGCCTTTGTTGAATAGTGACGATTCAAGATATATCTGTCCGTCGGTTATTGAAATGACGTTCGTAGGAATGTACGCGGATACGTCGTTGCCCTGCGTTTCAATGATCGGCAGCGCGGTCAATGATCCGCCGCCGTGATCCTCGTTCAGTTTTGCGGCGCGTTCCAGGAGGCGTGAGTGCAGGTAGAATACGTCTCCGGGGTATGCTTCGCGTCCTGGCGGACGGTGGAGCAATAGGGATATTTGGCGATAGGCGACCGCGTGCTTTGAGAGGTCATCATAAATGATGAGCGCGTCCTTTCCTTTATCCATGAAGTATTCTCCCATGGCGCATCCGGCGTATGGAGCCAAAAAGTTGAGAGATGCCGGTTCTGACGCTGATGCTGAAACGATGATAGTATAGTCCATGGCCCCTGCTTTCTCGAGCCGGTTGACAAGTTGCGCGATTTTGCTTTCTTTTTGTCCGATAGCAACGTAAATACAGACCATGTCCTGGCTTTTTTGGTTCAAGATGGTGTCGATCGCGACTGCCGTCTTTCCGGTTTGGCGGTCGCCGATTATCAGTTCTCGCTGGCCTCTGCCGACCGGAACCATGCTGTCAATTGATTTTAATCCGGTTTGTACGGGCTGGTGCACCGATTTTCGGGTGATGACGCCGGGCGCGATGCGCTCCATGGGGTATGCTTCCTGAACTTTGAGCGGCTTTCCGTCCTTTGGCTCTCCCAATGGATTGAGAATGCGGCCGATCATATTTTCGCCGACCGGAACCTGCAGAATGGATCCGAGCGCCTTCACTTTCATTCCTTCCGCGATGCCGAGGTAGTCGCCGAGCGCCATGATGCCGACCTGCCCTTCTTCAAGGTTGAGCGCGACACCGCGGATGCCGTTGTCGAATTCAACCATTTCCAGCGAGGCGACGTCAGCAAGGCCGGTTGCGTACGCAATGCCGTCGGCAACGGATATGACCGTGCCGATCTTCTCCTTTTTGATCTCGGTCTTGAAATCCTGGATATCGTTTTTTAATTGTTCGATGATTGGGTCCATAGGTTTACGAGTTGAAAAGTTGAGAAGTTGAGCGGTTGAACGAGACTGAACAGCTCCTCAACCTTTCAGCTTCTCAACTTTTCAATTGTTTGCTTAATTGTAGCAGCTGTGCGCCGATGCTGAGATCCCACCGATTGTTTTTTGTCTCGACTTGCGCGCCGCCGATTAGTGATTCGTTGACGCGTATGGTTATGGAGCTCGGCTTCTCTCCAAGAACCTTCTTCGCGATATCGCCGGCCTCTTTTTCTGTAAGCTCGCGCGAAGCGGTTACAATTGCCGAAACGCCTTTGGTTTTTTGCGCGCTGATTTCTTCTACGCGGTTCACTATCTGGGGAAGCCAGTGGAGGCGTCCCCGGTGATAGAGCGTGTACAGCGCTTTTTGCGACACAGCGTGCCGCTCTTTTTTTGATTTGCCGGCAAGCAGTTCATACCATGCCGCCGCATAATGCTGTGGTGAAAGCTGCATATTAGCGTGCAATATCTTTTATGATTTTTTCAACAAGCAGCGCATCCTCTTTTTCGTTGAGTTTTTTGCGTATCAGTTTTTCGCTTACCGCAAGCACCAGTGCGGCCGTCTCTTGTCTGATCGCTGACAGCGACTGCTCTTGCTCAAGACGGATTTCGCGTTTTGCCCGTTCCACAATGTCGCGCGCCTCGCGCTGTGTTTTTTCGATCATGGCTTTTGTGTGCACGTCGGACTGCTCTTTTGCGCGCGCGAGTATGCGCTGGGCTTCCTGATGAGCTTCTGTCAACAGCGCCTCTTTCGCTTTGGCTGCATCGCTGAGCTTTTGTGCGGCATGTTCGGCATCTTTTATGCCTTGTTCTATTTTAGCCTGCCGTTCCCGCACAAATTTCAAGATTGGTTTGTAGCCAAACTTGAAGAGTACGCCCACAAGTATCAAAAAGTTGATAAGGTTGGCGATGAGAAGGCGGATATCGATACCAAATGCGTGAAGTATTTCCATAGTGACGTTTCCCGCGAATTATGAATACGGTACGAATGACCGACATAGATCTTTTGACTCCCGCGCATTCCTAGATTAATTGCGTATTTGTAATTTGTGGGAGTCTCTCTGTGATTCGTTGGGATTTGCTAGTATTTTTAGCTGAACAAAACAAGCAGTGCGATAACCAAAGAATAGATGCCGGTTGATTCAGTGATCGCCATGGCGACGAACATGCGGGAAAAGATTGTTCCGCCCGCTTCCGGATTGCGCCCCATAGCTTCCATGGCCTTACCGCCGATGAATCCTTCGCCGATGGCCGGCCCAATGGCGCCGAAACCCATGGCAATGCCTGCTGCAATGAATTTTGCTGCTTCGATGTCCATAATTATTGTATGATTAATGGTTGATTAGACGTTAATTAGTACTGTGAATATTCTACGACGCGCGTTTGTTGGGTGAGTAGAATAGTTGAAGAGTTGATTGATTGGTTGTTTGTAGATAAACCTTTCAACTGCTCAACTATTCCACCTTTTTTTCTTCTCGTTCAATGACCCCAAGCTGGATATAGATAACCACCAGAATAGCGAATACTGCGGGTTGCACAAGCGATGAGATCAGGAGCAGGGCAGTGAATGGGATTGGGAGCACATAGGGGAATATGAAGAGCAGTACTGCCACCAATACTTCGCCGGCAAACGCGTTTCCAAAGAAACGGAACGAGACTGAGATGAGCTTTGCGCACTCCCCGACAATATCCATGATCCCGAGCACGAACTTGAGCGGACTGTTGAAATTGATGAACTTTTTAATGTAGCCGAGAACGCCGCCGGTAGCGATGCCCGCAACCTGTGCCGCGATAATGAACGCCAACGCGAGGATGAAGATCAGGTTGTAGTCGGTCGTTGCCGTGCGGTAAAGCGCTTCGCCGTGGAAGGTAACTGACGGTAATCCCGGCAGATAGGACAGCATGTTCCCCGCGAGGAATAGGAGGAAGGTGGTGAGTACGAACGGGAAAAGCCGGCGCGTCATGGTCGCGCTGCCGGAAAGGGATTCAAGGAAATCGTGCGCGCCAGCGACAAGAGTTTCAATCACCATCTGGAATCCGCTCGGCACAAGCTGCATCCGGCGCGCCATGGAAACAAAAGCGGCAACAAGAATCAGGCTTACAAAAATGGTCACCCAGAATGTGTTGGTAATTGGGAATCCGGCAATGTAACCGAGTATTTTCGGCGCTAATGAAAATTCCATAAATAGTGTTTACTCTTCGTCTGTTTCATCATCGTCATATGGCCCATTTTTTTCACGCCATTTGGCCGCTTCTTGCGGTGTGGGGTCTTTTAATCCGGCTTTTTTGGCAAAGTCCGCGACCAATTTTTTCGACCGCACCACAATGAGAGTGTTTGATACCCCAAACGCGACCAGTACTGCGATGATAACCCCGAATTTATTGATGTATCCTGCTTTATGAAGCCACCATGCGACTCCGCCAAGAATCAAAAGCGGGCCAAGGATATAGCCCGAAATAATGGCGGACAGAGCGAATCCGCGAGCCATATTCGCAGAGGAAACCGCAGCGTTTGCGATTGGATCGGACGATTGCTGTTTTTCCCCTGTGTTGTGCGGTTTTTGATCGTGCTCCATAGTCAATAACAACGGGCAGTATAACACAGATGAACTGTATTTTCAAAGGATAATACGCCCCCATTGTCTGATACGTTCGTTTTTATGTCAACGCTCATATACCTTGACTAATTTGGTGTTTTCTGTATGCTATAAGATTTTTTTGCGCAAAAAAAGCCCGATCCAGATTTGTCATTCATTTGAATTGGGCTATCACAGCACCTTGCCGCCGCGCTAAAGTTTAAGCGTGTATTCTTTTTGGTATTATAACAAATAATTATATCATATTTAAGAAAAAAAGTCAATTTTACCCAGCTATAGACAGCCATTATATTCATGGCTAATATTAGCTAAGACATGCACCATATTTTGTCCTATAATTAGCAAAGCTACAGCAAAGTGATACAATGCACATATGCCTGCACCAAAAAAACAGTCTAAAAAAGGGCAAAAGAGTACGGCACCAAAGAAAACAGCAAACGCTGGGGATGGTGATATCCTTGGTGGGCTGAATGATGAGCAAAAAAAGGCAGTGACCCACAAGGACGGGCCGTTGTTGATTGTGGCAGGCGCGGGCACCGGAAAAACGACGGTTATCACGCGCCGCGTTGCGTGGCTCATCCGCGAAGGCCTAGCACAGCCTGACGAGATTCTGGGCCTCACGTTCACCAACAAAGCGGCAGAAGAGATGGAAGAGCGCATTGATAAGCTTCTGCCATACGGCTATGTTGATTTGTGGGTATCCACATTCCACACGTTCTGCCAGCGCATTCTTGAGTCGCATGCCTTTGACATTGGGATCGCGAATGATGCGGAGCTTTTGGATGATACGGGACAGTGGCTTTTGGTGCGCGAGCATCTGGATCGTTTTGAACTTGACTACTACCGCCCGACCAATAACCCGACAAAATTCATTCGCGCCATGTTATCACATTTCTCGCGCCTCAAAGACGAGGAGATCGCGCCCGAGCAGTACATGGAGTACGCGCAGAACTTGCTCGCTGAGACAGATGACATGGAAGGGAGCCGCGGCAAGTCGAGCAAAAAGGAGAAGATAATCTCTCTCGCGTCAGGGGAGAGGCTGGGGCTTGATGAAGTGGTGCGCGTGAGCGAGGTCGCGAGCGCCTACCATACCTACCAGCAGCTCCTGCTCGAGAACAACAAAATGGACTTCGGCGATCTGATCGCGTACACTTTGAAGCTTTTCAAAAAACGGCCGAACGTGCTCAAGCAGTATCAAGAAAAATTCAAATATGTGTTAGTTGACGAGTTTCAAGATACCAACTGGGCGCAGTATGATTTGGTGAAGATGCTCGCGCTTCCGCAGAACAACTTGACCGTTGTTGCCGATGACGACCAATCAATTTATCGATTCCGCGGAGCAAGCATGTCAAACGTGATCCAGTTCAGCCGCGAGTTCAAAACCGCTTCACACGTTTCGCTGGTGCGCAACTATCGGTCCGGACAGAGTATTTTGGATTTGTCGCACGATTTTATCCAAAAGAACAATCCGAATCGGCTTGAGGCGTCGGGCGCGCTTCCAATCGACAAAAAACTTCGTTCGCAGGCAAAAGAGGCCGGAAGCGTGGTGCATCTCCACTGCAAGGCCATTTCTGACGAGGCGCGGGCGGTGGTTCGGACCATTCAGGAGCTTAAGAAAAAAGATCCGGAAGCGCAGTGGAACGACTTCGCGGTGCTGGTGCGCGCCAACGCGCACGCGCGGCCGTTTGAGGAAGCGCTTTCCGCTGGTAATGTGCCGCACCGTAATTTTTCCGCGGCCGGTTTGTACAAAACACGGCTTATCGCGGATCTGCTCGCGTTTTTTGATGTGCTTCTTGATCATCATGAATCAAAGGCTATTTTTCGGCTGCTTATCCTGCCGTTCCTTTCGGTGGGCGCGGAGGATCTCATCAACATGACGCACTATGCGTCCCGCAGGCGCATTCCGCTCTATGACGTGGTGAAAGAACCCCAGCGCGCGGGCATCACTGATGAATCAGCGGTCATTGAGGCGCGTCGTGTCCATGGTTGGGTTGAGGAATATGCCAACCGCGCCAAGCGCGAGAAGCCGAGCGTGCTGTTGCTCGCCTGGCTGCAGGAGGAAGGCGGGTATCTTAGTTATCTGAACCAACTCCCTGAAGGAGAAGCGCTCGAAGAGTTTCGGCTTCTTCGCCAGTTCTGGGAACATATTGTCGCGATTGAGGAAGTGCTTGGTGATCCGCGCGTTCCGGACGTGCTTTCCGCAATCAGAGAAGAGAAGCGTTCCGGGTTCGAGGGCGAGCTGCCCGTTGATGCTGAGGCTGGTCCGGATATGGTGAAGCTTATGACCATTCACAGCGCGAAAGGGCTTGAATTCAAATACGTATTTGTTGTTAATCTGGTGGATAGACGTTTTCCGACCATTCAGCGCAAGGATCCGATCGAGATACCGGCCGACTTAGTGAAAGAAGCGCTTCCTGAAGGGGATGTACATTTGGAAGAGGAGCGGCGTTTGATGTACGTTGCTATGACCCGCGCAAAAAGCGGCCTCTTTCTCTCGAGCGCGGAATCCTATGGCGGCGTCGCGAAGAAGAAGCTGTCTCGCTTTTTGATGGAGCTTGAGGAGTGCGGCCTTGCACTGTCGCGCGAAGCGCTCGCAACCAGCCCGAAGAATTTCCTGCCAAAGTCAGCGCAACAGCCGTCACCGAGGACATCACTGCCGATCCCAAAGAAGTTTTCGTTTACTCAGCTTCGGGTTTTTGACAACAATCCATTTGAATACAAGCTGCAGTTCATCTATAAGATACCCATGTCAGGCAAATACGTGTTCAGTTATGGCAGTACCATGCATAGCGCCTTGCAGAAATTTTTTCAGCTCGCGATGGAGCGGACTCGTTCCTCTCAAAGGGATTTGTTTGGGGGGGTGTCAGGCGGCAGGAACGATGGTCGAGCGGATGGCGATAGTTCCTCTTCCTCTTCTTCGGAGAGGAGCCAAGGGGGCGGTCTGCCGGTTGCCCTCGATCTGCTGTTTGAGATGTATGAGGCAAGCTGGATTGATGACTGGTATGAGGACGCGGATCAAAAAGACAAGTACCACAAACAAGGCAAGGCGCGCTTGAAGCAGTTCTATGAACATTTGGTTGATTCCGGCGAGTTGCCGAATGTGAAGTCTCTTGAGCGTGCTTTTAATCTGAAGATAGGCGAGTACACATTGATCGGACGCATTGACCGCGTTGACCAGCTTCCGGACGGGAGCGTTAGGATCGTTGATTATAAGACCGGCAAGCCGAAACAGAAGTTGTCACATGAGGATAAGCAGCAATTGTTGTTGTATCAGATCGCGGCAGAAGATGTATTTGGTGAGCGCGTCTCAGAACTGGTGTATCATTATATAGACGCGGAGAATAGCAAGAGCGGAGAGAATCAGCTTTCTTTTCTCGGGACGGACAAGGAAAAAGAGGAAGTGCTGGATTGGGCGCATGACATAATCGAGCGTATTCACCAAGGCGATTTCATGCCCAATCCGGATGATCCATTTCCTGATCTTGCTGACTATTTCAACGATCTTGGCGAGTCTGGTGAGCTCTAGGGCGCTGTTGCGCGAATGGCGTGTTTTTAGTAGAATATGAGTAATCGTGAATATGCGAATAGGTGCTAATATACGAATATGCCGTGAACGCCGATAGTTGCTAACAGTATATTTCGAAAATGCAATTCGTATGTCAGTTCTGATTCGTATATTCGCGACGAATTTATAGTATGAAAAACAAAAACGCTCTTATTGGCATGGCCGTCACCACTGTATTGTTTGCCGCGGTGCTTGCTGTTGGTCTGCTGCATATTGATCCCAGAACAGGCAAGTGGCTTGGTTTTGTGGCAGTGACGGCTTCCTTGCTCCTATTCCTGTTCTCGGCAACCGGCACCGTCTTTCTTGCCGGTCGGACGTTTCGAAAAAAAGATCGTCCCGTGGCGGTCTCCATGCGTCAGGCATCATTTCTCTCGCTGGTTGTGGTATTGGCTTTGTATCTTTCGCGTTTTGAACTTCTGACGTGGTGGAACGTGGCAGTGCTTGTGGTACTCGTGGTTTTGCTCGAGATCTATTTTATCGGAAAAGAAGAGATACAGTAGTAATGCGATTATAAGGAAACAGCGGCTTTGTTTCCATTTAACGCATTATTACTCCATTACTATCGTATTACTTTTAATGAAATCAAAACTGGAAAAAATTCGACAAGAGGCTCTCAAAGCGTTTGAGGAAGCAACCAGTCCTGAGACGCTTTTTGCGTTGGAAAAGAAATTCTTGGGCAGAAAGGCCGAATTAGCCGCGCTCGCCAAAAAGATCAGCGGCCTCGCTGAGGCGGAACGTCCGGTTATCGGAAAATTCATCAACGATGTAAAGCATGATCTGGGCACAGCGCTTCAGAAGAAGAGATCTGAATTCGGCGGCGAGTCGGCTGTTGATTTTGATATTACTCTGCCGCCGTTTGAGTCCCGCCGCGGGCATCAGCACCCCATCACGCAGTTTCTCGAGAAGATAGAAAACATCTTCGTCCCAATGGGATATGAAGTTGTGTTAGGCCCTGAGCTTGAATCGCAGGAATATAATTTTGATCTTCTAAATTTTCCAAAGGAGCACCCGGCGCGCGACATCCAGGACACGTTTTATGTTGATGCAAAGGACAAAGCCGGCAGGCCGTATCTCATGCGCACGCATACGTCCAATGTGCAGATCCGCGCTATGGAGACCCGGAAGCCGCCGGTTCGGCTTATTGTGCCGGGCCGCGTGTTCCGCAACGAGCGGACAGACGCGGGGCACGAGGTGAATTTTTATCAGCTTGAAGGATTGGTTATTGACGAACATATTGCCATGACCGATCTCATTGGCACGCTCGATTTGTTCATCAAACGGCTTTACGGAGAGGACATCGAGACGCGCGTGCGTCCGCATTTCTATCCGTTCACCGAGCCGTCCATTGATCTTGATATGAGCTGTCTTTTATGCAAGGGAGACGGCTGTTCCTTCTGTAAAAAAAGCGGCTGGATCGAGACGCTCGGCGCGGGCATGGTGCACCCCAATGTGCTCGCGAATATGAAGGTTGATCCGAAAAAGTACTCCGGTTTTGCGTTTGGTCTTGGTATTGATCGCTTAATGATGCTCTATTACGGCGTCGACGATATCCGCTTGTCGTACGGCGGGGATTTAAGATTTTTGGAGCAGTTTTAGTTTGAGGGGGTATGGAGGTTGTTACTTATAACGGGTCAATTGACGAATTTATACTGTCGCTTGATGAATCCACGCAGTCCAAGGTTTTCCGTGATCTTGATTTGCTGAAACAATTTGGGCATGCCCTGCGGTTACCGCACTCCAAACACATAGAGAAAAACCTTTTTGAGCTTCGGACTAGAGGGGCAATAGAAGTTCGGATGCTGTAAGCATTCAGTAAACAAAGGGCAGTCGTATTGCACGCATTCATAAAGAAGTCGCAAAAGTTGCCGGCAAAGGATTTAGAGCTGGCATTGCAAAGAAAACGAACGCTTGACTAAATATAACATATACGTTATATTATACACTATGACCACTCTCGAACAACTTAAAAAACGAGCATTCAAAAATCCAAAAGTCAGGCAGTGCTATGATGAGCTTGGTCCTGAATACGAAATGATTGCCGCTATAATAAAAAAAAGAATCAAAAAAGGCATGACTCAAGCGCAACTCGCGCGCAAGATGGGTACACAGCAGTCCGCCATCGCGCGGCTGGAATCCGGGTCGTACAATCCTTCCTTTGCCATGCTCAAAAAAGTCGCCAAGGCCTTGGATGCGAAGCTTAAAATTTCAATTTCATGAATCTACCAATCAGCTGGCTAAAACAATTAGTAAAGATAGATAAATCTCCCGAGCACATCGCGGAGAAGTTGACTTTGTCCGGCAGTGAAGTTGAAAAGATCGTCAGGAATGATGTGGGTATTAGCAATGCGGTGGTTGGACAGATCACGGAGATTAAGCCGCATCCGAATGCGGATAAGTTGCAATTGGCGTATGTTGACGTTGGCAAAGGAAAGCCGCTCGAGATCGTGTGTGGCGCGCCGAATATTGCGGTAGGACAAAAAGTGCCGTGCGTGCTGCTGGGGGGCAGTGTGCCAGGTCTCAAGATTGAACCGCGGGAGATCCGTGGCGTGAAGTCGCAGGGTATGTTGGCCGGATACGACGAACTGGTTGAGAGCGATGATCACGCGGGAATATTTATTCTTCCACCTGATTCCAAGATCGGAACTGATGTCGTGAAACTGCTGGAACTGGATGAACCCGTGCTTGAACTTGATATCACGCCGAACCGTCCGGATTGTTTCAGTATACGCGGGCTTTCGCGTGAGGTGGCGGCGCTTTACCGCTTGCAGCTTACCGCTTACCGCTCCGGACTGAAGGAATCAAATAAAAAAGCATCGTCCGTTCTCAGCGTCGAGATCAAAGATAAAGAACTATGTCCGAAGTATTGTGCTCGCGTGATTCAGAACGTGAAGGTAGCAGAGTCGCCGCTCTGGATGCAGAATAAGTTGCGGCAGGCAGGTGTTCGATCGATCAACAATGTGGTAGACGTGACGAATTATGTGATGATGGAGTTGGGACACCCGCTGCACGCGTTTGACGCGGATAAGCTCGATGTTTCTACTACCCTCTCTTCAGCGAGGAGTGAACAAGGGGGCGGTTCGCCTCAGAAGCATGTTATTGTCCGATTAGCAAAAAAAGGCGAAACAATACTCGCACTTGATGGGAATACCTATGCATTGAACTCCACTATGCTGGTCATTGCGGATAAAAAGAAGCCAATCGCGATCGCGGGAGTCATGGGAGGATCAGAAACAAGCGTGACAGAGCAGACAAAGAATATTGTGCTTGAGGCGGCGGTGTTCGACCCAGTGAGCGTGCGCAAGACCGGCAGAGCGCTCTCTTTGCGCAGTGAGTCATCGGCTCGTTTTGAGAAGGGCGTTGACCGCGGTGCGGTTGAGGAGGCTATTGATCGCGCTGCCGCCTTGATTGTGGAATTTTCAGGGGGTGAGGTGTTAAAAGGCATAGTGTCCTCAGGAACAAAAAATAATGCCGCAGCGAGGATCGGACTGTCAACCGGCGAGGTTGAGCGTCTTTTGGGTGTTGAGGTGTCCGTCGCAAAGATCAAATCGATTTTGAAGTCTCTTGGGTTCTCTGTTTCCGGCAGTGCTAACACATTGACTGTCGGCGTGCCGTCGTGGCGCGCGCACGATGTGCGCGATTCGGCGGATCTGGTTGAAGAGATCGGCAGGATGCTGGATTATAATACCATGCGCAAGACAGTGCCGTCCGCGCCAATGCGCTCTGTCGCGTCTGACGCGATGCATTCGCTGCAGCGCGCGCTACGGCGCTACTGGATAGGAGAAGGCTACTCGGAGATACTGACCTATACTTTCTACGGAGAGGACGGCGTGATGCTTTCTGACTATGACAAAGAAGATCACATTACGCTGACCAATCCCGTGAACGATGAGTATCCATACGTACGCGCAAGCTTGGTGCCGTGGATGCTAAAAAAACTTTCACAGAACAATGTTCAGCTCGTCCGCGGCCGCATACAGCTTTTTGAGATAGGCAATGTTTTTCATCGTTCAGACGGCGAATCATCTCGCGCGGTCCTCGGTATAACGGACGTGGACGCGACTCCAGAGGCGCTCTACCGGCAATTGCGGGGAGGTATAGAGGGAATTTGCGGCGTTCGTTTTGAGGCGGTGCGGATGAATGACTGGACATTGCTCAAACATGATGGAGTACCGGTTGGCGCGGCGCGCATAGCGGAGCGCGGCTCTTTCCCGGGGTTAAAATTCAGAGGTTCGGTTGGTATTGTGCATATTGATCTTGAAGCGGTTGCCAAGGCTATGTCTAATGACCGGCATAGTTTTGTGCCGATTCCATTCTACCCGACAGTCCTGCGCGATCTTGGTGTTGTGGCGCCACTTATGGTAGAATATACATCAATTGAAGGCTTGATCCTCGGTTTTCATGAATTGATCAAACAAGTATCTTTGTTTGATGTGTATCATGGGCTTGATGAAGGAACAAGCTTGGCGTTCAGGCTGACATTCTACTCAACAGACAGGACGCTTGAATCAGCAGAGGTCGACGAAATCATGGACGCGTTGAAGGTCAAACTCAAAAAGGAATATGACGTCTCATTCAGAGACTGATATCTCTCAATATAAAAATAAAATAATCATATGTATGAATTGAGATATGTTTCGCCAAAAACAGCGGCCCGCGTCTGGTGCCTCCTGTTTGCGTTGCTCTATATAATCATTTCGCTTTTGTCTCTTATAAAAGGCTTTGGCGGTTTGAGTCTTGTCAATAGCATTCTTGTTTTCTTTGCTGGGCTTGTCATAGCTGCCGTCCTCGGCATGTTATTGGGATTAATCATGGCAGCAGCATACAACATGATCGCAAAGATGCATGGCGGCATACATCTTGATTTTCGCTTGATCGAGGACGATGAGGATAAGGAAAGCGCGGTACACGAGGATGCGACTGTCCACGTTGAGCCGCATGAGCATTAATTAGTAATGTATTTGCCAGCATAGGTATAGGCTATGTTCGGATGGCTTTTTGTACTTATAATCGTTGGTGTGTTTGCGCTTTATAAGGGTGCTGACCTTTTGATAGACCATTCATCTTCGCTCGCCGCAAAGTTCGGCGTTTCAACGCTGGTTATCGGTATAACGGTCATCACTATCGGCGGCATCATGCCGGAGCTTTCTATCGGCATAACCTCATCCTTTGCCGGAGCCAATGACCTGATCATCGGCAACGCGCTCGGCTCAAGCATTTTGAAGCTTGGTTTTGTGTTAGGCCTCGCGGCTTTGATAGCTCCTATTTCCATAAAAGAGAGCACGCTGAAGCATGAGTTTCCGTGGCTTATGCTCGCGGCATCGTTGATCTATCTCTTGGCGTTCGATCTGGTCATCAGCCGCGGCGATGCGGTCATCCTCATTATTCTCGGTATAGCTTTCCAGTGGTATTCCATACGAACTTCCCAGAAAGAAATGCTCGAGGAGCTAGGGAAGCAAAAATATAAAAAGCGCAAAGAGCAGGTTATTAGAACCGGCAAGACATGGACCAAGATCGTTCTCGGCCTTCTACTCGTAATCATTGGCGCGAAGCTGTTCGTGGATTCAAGCCTTGCATTCGCGATCGAGTTTGACATATCTCAATTATTAGTCGGTATTATCATCATTGCGATCGGTACGTCCATTCCGGAACTGGTGGTGACCACGCTGTCAGCCGCGCGGCACGAGCCCGCGGTCGGCATTGGCAATATCATCGGCTCGAATGTCATGAATATCCATTTGGTCGTAGGAATCGCGGCGCTTATACATCCGCTTGCTATTCATCCGGATCTTTTGATATTTGATTTTCCGATGTTCATCTTTTTTACGATTCTGGTCTCGGTATTGTTTAAATCGAGCCATCGGTTGTCTCGGTTCGAGGGCACTGTCCTCTTGGCGGGATATGCTATGTATTTTGTCTATAGCATCAAGTTTTGGTCCTGATAGCATAATGCAACAATAAACAAAACACGGCGCCCGTTCTGGATTTCCAGAATGGGCGCCGTGTTTTGTTAGCGCCTAAAAAAGAATGGCCACTCCTTTCTCTTTCAGGAAGGAATAGTCGATGTCCCTGTTCGGAACATACACACGTTCAAGTTTTGGCAGTGTGGCAAGCGGCATCAGGTCAGTCACGCCCGTTGCCCCGAGATAGACCGTGTGCAGAAGCGGCAGGTTCGAAAGCATGCTCACATCCTTGATATTCGAGTGGTACAAATCAAGATGCTCAAGGTTCTGGAGATCGGCGAGGAAGCTCCAGTCAGAGAGCTCCGTGCTCCAGAGAACGAGCCTTTTAAGCCTCTTCAGATTTTCAACCCCGGTGAAGTCGATCATCTTGGAAAGGTCAATGTTCGAAAATTCCGCAATCTCGCCGATCTTGGTAAAGTCCGGAGCGCCGAATTCCCTGATGAGTTCAGCGCCGATAACCATTTGCATTTCCGGGTCCGCAAACAGCGCGCGTTTTGCTTCCAAGGCTTTTGTCGCGGCAGTGATGATGCATATCCCCGGCTGGCTTTTGTCGGGTTGCGCGGTCAGAAAGACAAACCCATACCGCCCCGGAGTCGTAGTAGCATAGAACCATGATCCGGTGATCGGGCTCACGATTGCTCTGCGCATGTTTAGGGCATGATCGAATCCTTGAATCGCGATAGCCACTTCAAGCCGCATATCAGAACGCGCGCCAAGCGGATTCCACTCAAGCCGGATTCCGGCAAGGTTTCCGTCGCTTGAAAAAACGGAATACGCGGCCAGCGGACCGGCCAGGCGCCAGTCTGAGCATTGTTGCGGCGATGGGCCCAAATCAATGAAGTGGTTGTTGCCTTCAGTGCCGGCCTTCACGCGCATGACTGCGGACACCAGTTCGCGGTTGTTGTCCGCGGGATCGGTGATGGTAAACAGGTAGTCGCCCGTGACGTCCGTGTCCATGAAATTCGGCACGCGCGTAAAATCCGTCATAACGGCGAGTATGACAACGCCGTTCTCGTCGCTCAGTCCTGTCGAGGACATGATTTTCCGGTTTTTGTCCACGCACGCCAGAGAAGCGCGCAGTCCTTTGATTGGCACACTGTAATCTTCGAGCGTGACATTCATGATGGCGTAGTATTTTGCGGCCGGGCTTGCCTGTTTCGCAGCGCGAACGCGCTCAACGAGTTCTTTGCTCTGCGCGTCTTCAGCGCCAAGAGGCGTATTGCCTGACGACATTGGAGACTGTTGGCTCCCGCATGCGAACATCAGCGCCGTCAGCAACATAACTAATCCGTGCATCATTTTCATTGTCTTGCTCCTGTTTTTCAGGGTGAACTGCGGGTGATTTGACTGCGAAAGATCAATTTTTGTAAGTGAAAATTATATCATATAATTTAATTTATGTCAATCCATTCAGAAAGTTTTGCAAAAAACAGCCCGTCACACTAGTTGCGTGACGGGCTTTTCGCGTATTCTTAATTACATGAGGGATCTGTCTGCTTCACACAACACAGAGAAAGAGCGCGAAGTTGACCAACCATACAAAGACGCACAGCACGCAAACCATCGTACTTCCGCGCCATGCTCGAACGATGAGGAATATCGTGAAGATTGCCGCGCCAACGATCAGAGCATGCACGCCGATTGCGGCAAGGGGAATTGTATCCGCCCACAGCGTCAAGGTCATAATGGCCATGTATCCAACGATCCCGATCACCGCGATCGGAATGTTAAAAACGCGGGTGCTGGCGCGGGGGATTGGTAGATGTCCCCAACAGAGCGGCGTTAAAGCTGATGCCACAAGACCTATCAAGGCAATGATGCTGATTGTTCTTGCCATGCCCAAGGTTAACAGTTCTGCAGTCATAGCATCTCCTCTTGTTGGTGTGGTCGGGCGGCAGATCAGTTCACTGGGGGGAGTGTGCGTCGGGTGTCGATCGCTTTGATCGCGAGCTTGGCGCCTTGCATCACTACCCACTTCGCCGGCCCATTGAACGCCTGCGCGAAAACGAGAAAATCATTGAAATCGACTTTCCCGTCGTTGTTCAGGTCGGCGGCCGGATCTCCGGCATGGTACAGCGCCGCAAATTGGATGAAGTCATCGAACCTCACCCATCCGTCGAAGTTGTAATCCGGTGTTTTGTAGAACCGGCTCGCGATTTTGAGCAGGTTCGGCAGGGGGCCGATGTGCCGGTCTGACGCGCCTTGCGGCGTGCCGGTATTGATCAAGAACTGCCGAAGTTCGCGCGGCGTCATTGAATATCCGCGTTTCGCGATAGCCATAGCAAGCGTGATCGCAGCGCACGCGACCGGCATTGGCAGTCCTGAACTGGTGCCGTTGAATCCGTCCGTGTAGGCTCGGTTCGGGTACCCTCCGTTCCAGCGATTTCCATACCCTGTTGTGGTCACCCAGTATCCATGTCCCTGAACGTGCACTGCGCTTCCATATCCCGAAAAGGGTAATGGCACATGCGTGTCAGGATGGCCCGCTCCGACCACAATCTGACCGCAATCTTCGTGGAAGACACCGCCGAATCGCGGATCGTCGAGATTGGTGCTACCGTTTGCTGCCGCGAAAAAGACATGTATGCCCTGATCAGTCAAGAGCCTGGTTGTGTCCCGAACCGACGAGTATTGAGTTGGTGGAACATACTCATACTCCACGCCGAATTCCGGCATGGGTGAGAATTCAAGCTCGATGAACACAATGACCGTGTCAAAATTCGGGTCGACGAGTTTTAGTACCTCGATCATGCTGCGCGTTAGGCCCGCGGTGTTCGCGATGAAATAGTATTCCACCTCTGGTGCAATGCCGTTGATGCCGATTCCGTTCTCGTTGTTTCCACATACGATCCCAGCAACTGCGGCGCCGTGGTCTTGAAATGAGCTCGAAGTTCCGAACACCGTGCCCATAAAATGCTTGGCCCTGTCTTCATGGTCGCCGTGTATTCCGAGTTCAATGTCAAATACCTTGACTTTTGCGCCGTATCGACCCGGAATAGTTGATGCATGCAGACGATTGGCACCCACGCCGGTTGGCGGATCCGAAAGATACTTCTGTTCAGAAGAGAAGTCGGGGGTCGAATATTCAGGGGATTCAGTGAGCGACTTTTTTCCGGATCTCCTGGCCATCACCTCGTCCTCATCATAGATGGGGGTATGCGGATCCTCCTCATACTCGAACCATTTGCAGTGCTTAGCAAATGTCGGCTTGAGTTTGTCGTATTCCGCCCTGCTGACTCCTGTTTTGTAGCAGTGGCCTTTGAGATGCGCGAGATGCGCCGGCAGGTCAATGCCGTCCTCCGTGGTTACAGTGAAGACAAATTTCCTTTTATCTTCAAACTGAATAGCTTCGAACTTCGCGCGCATGGCTTTGTAAGACTCGTCGTCCATAATGCGCGACATATCGATCCGTGCTGATATGTTACCCACTGTGCTCCTCCTTGCCCTGATTTTGAGGGCTTAAAAAAGGTTTTAGGTATAACTTTCTTACGTGCGCGAGATGCCTTTTCAAAGAACAAAGAACACAATATAGTACAATTTTTTTTTATTTTAGTCAACTAACAAACAAATATAAAAGGCCCACACATTGTGTGAGCCTTTTCTTTGTTCGTTGCAATGAACCTTTATCTTATAGTCCGTCGTCAATGACGGCAACGGACCCGTCAGGGTTACATCGGAAAATTACCGTTTTTTGGTAAAATTCCGATGTAACCGAAATGATCGTGCCAGGCATGTCGGTTATATAAATTGGCGGGTCTCCATCAGTCAGAGACGAGCCAAATTTTTTCCCCGAATATTCTCGGGAGATGTTCATCTTGCTCGATCGGACGGTCAGCACGTCATTCCGTGCATACGAATTGGCGTTGATCGTTCCACGCCTTTCTGCTGCGTGGAAGTTGAATGTCACTCCAAACTGCGACTCAACAATTTTCGACCAGTATCCACCGAACGAACGCTGGACACCGGTGGTCAGGACTGCGAAGAACGCAACCTGATCAAGTTTTTCGAATTTTGTCTCGATCGTCGCCGACCGGCCGGGAGTCAAGTAGAGCTGTACGTGGCCGCCTCCATTGATGGGAATACTTCCCCAGACCCCAACAACTTCGCCGTTCTTCTCCGCGGTCACGACGTAGTAGCCCGTGGCGCGGTTTCCCTCGGTCTCGATGTACAGCTTTGCTGCACCGAGCCCGTTCGTGGTACAGGAGTCGAGAACCGGCGTCACGACACCGGCGAGCGACCGTTTGATGAACACCAGAGCACCCTCTATATGGGTTGCTTCGGTATCTGTGAGCTTGATGCTCACGATGGCGGCCTCGGACGCATTTCGGGCGCCAGTGACAGGCTTGGCGAGCGCTGGAGCCTCGTTCTGCTCTTCCGTCGGCAGGGGACTGATACTCATGTCGGGCGCACATCCGAACGCTGACAGGCACAGCGCCAAAACGGTGAAAATTGCAAATCGCATGATAGCCTCCCTCTGTAGTTATTTGTCTTGCGTTTTTGGGTAGTGGGCGAGCACATAGATTTTATACCAGTGTTCGAACCCGTCCTGACCTTCTTCTGTGTAATACTCGACGAATTCGACAGCGCCAATTTTTCCTGAAAATCGGATTTCGTACTGAGCGCCATTTTGATGCAGCGTACCCATGAGATCCGCGATCTGCGAATGCACGTCATATCGCGATTGTTCGCGGGCAGTTTGCCGGCTGTCGCATTTTGGCGATATGCCAACAAACGCGAGGGTGCTGTCGGTGCAATACTCCCCCGGATTATCAATCCATCGGGGTTTTTCCTGCTGTGATTTTGCCTGCTCGGCTGGCCTGGTCTCCGCGTGAACCGCTTCTTTAATCGAAGATCGATTGGTTGCACACCCAAACGCCGACGACAGGCACAGCACCAGAACTGCAAAAATTGCATAACGCATCATAGCCTCCCTCTAGGGTTGGTTGACCTTCTATGGACTGTAAAGGATCGTTTCCTTTTCTCTGCTCTGGAGAGTAATCCAGAGAAGGGGAAAGGGGCGGTTGTCGCACAACATATGTCATGCAACAACCGCCGAATGCGTTTTTTTACGCGGTTGCGAATTTGTGCCTTTGTGGCACGCGGTAGAAGCAAAAAAATGAACATTATTTAATATATAATTATGGCATATTAGACAAAAAAAGTCAAGCACATCGCATGGCTAATTTTAGCCAATATTCAGTGTTGATTTTTCCCCAAAAACAGCACTTTTTTTATACTAAAACCCCTTTATTTTTTGGTATGGGTATGGTACTATTAAATTAGTTAAAAATATCTTAGATTAGCATAAAAAGAGGCACACTTGGTGTGTCTCGACAAGGTTAATATCAGGAATAACAGCATGGCAAAAAAAGCAGATAAAGAATCAGCAAAAAAGCCCAAGAGCGGGGGCGCGTCAGCTAAAAGATCAGCACCTGCGAAGAAGGCCGAATCTTCCGCATACGGAGCTGCCCAGATTCAGGTACTCGAAGGATTGGATCCGGTGCGCAAGCGTCCGGGTATGTACATCGGCAACACCGCAAAAGAAGGATTGCACCATTTGATATGGGAAGTTGTAGATAACTGTATTGATGAAGCAATGGCAGGGCACGCGAACGAGATATCGATCGTGTTGTTGCCCGACGGCGCGGTGAGCGTTGCGGACAATGGACGCGGCATTCCGGTTGACAGGCATTCGGGCGCGAAAGTGTCCGCTCTTGAAGTTGTTCTTACTAAGCTGCACGCCGGCGGAAAGTTCGGGGACGGCGGATACAAAGTATCCGGCGGTCTGCACGGCGTCGGTGTTTCGGTGGTGAACGCGCTTTCAGAGTATGTGATTGCTGAGGTGCGCCGAGAGGGAAAATTATGGATGCAAGAGTACGCGCGCGGCAAACCAAAGAAAAAGGTCGCGGCAGTTGGCAAAGCAAAAGGAACGGGAACAACCATCACCTTCAAGCCGGATACGCAGATATTCACGGTCACAGAATTCGATCTGGCATATATTTACGATCACGTTCGCCAGCAGGCATACCTCACTAAGGGTGTTCGCATCAATATCAGCGACGAACGAACTGACGCGGAAACGCACTATTCATTTTATTTCGAAGGAGGCATTGCGTCATACATTCGCCATCTGAATAGGCATCACACGACAAAGCATGACAATGTGTTCTATGTTGAAAAAGAACAGGACAACGTGAACGTTGAGGTGTCTCTGCAGTATGTTGAAGACTATAAAGAAACGGTTTTCAGTTTTGCGAATAACATTTTTACGACTGAAGGCGGATCTCACATGGCTGGCTTTCGGACGGCTCTGACCCGCACCATTAACACCTACGCGCGGAACAAAGGCATTTTGAAGGAAAAGGATGATAATCTGCAGGGGGAGGACACGCGCGAAGGCTTGACCGCCATTGTGAGCGTTAAAGTACCGGAGCCGCAGTTTGAAGGCCAGACCAAGGCGAAGCTAGGCAATGACGAAGTTCGCCCGATTGTTGATAGTGTGTTTTCGGAAGCGCTCGCGGTTTGGCTCGAGGAACACCCAAGAGACGGAGAAGCTGTCATCGGAAAAGCGCTTTTGGCGGCTCAGGCGAGAAAGGCGGCGCGCGCTGCGCGCGAGACCGTTCTGCGGAAAGGCGCGCTCGAAGGATTCACGCTTCCAGGCAAGCTGTCCGACTGCTCGTCCCGCGACCCGAAAGAGAGCGAGCTTTACATTGTTGAGGGAGATTCCGCCGGTGGTTCGGCAAAACAGGGCAGAGATCGATCATTTCAGGCGATCCTGCCGTTGCGCGGTAAAATTTTGAATGTTGAGCGCGCGCGTATCGACAAGATGCTTGCGAATAATGAGATCAAGTCATTGGTCATTGCCATGGGCACAAACATCGGTGAAATGTTTGATCTCGCAGATCTGCGCTACGGCCGCATCATCATCATGACTGACGCCGATGTTGATGGCGCGCACATTAGGACACTGCTTCTGACGCTCTTTTTCCGTTATTTCCCGGAACTAATCACGCAGGGACATCTCTATATCGCGCAACCGCCGCTGTATCGGGTTGAGAAGGGCAGAAGCGCGCGGTATGTGTATAACGAAGACGAGTTGAATAAGGTTCGCGCTGAATTTGAAAAAGAATCTTTAAAAAAGGCAGCGCCTCCAAAAAAGAAAGAAGTTAAAAAAGACGATGGAGAAGAAGGAGCCGAAGACGAGGCAGTCGTCGGCGTTAAACTGAATATTCAGCGGTACAAAGGTTTGGGCGAAATGAACCCGGACCAGCTCTGGGAGACGACCATGGATCCGGCTCGCCGCGTGATGAAGCGGGTATCCATTGAGGACGCGGAAAAGGCGAACGAGATATTTGACATCTTGATGGGTACCGAGGTTCCGTCCCGCAAAAAGTTCATCCAGACGCACGCAAAAGACGTCCAAAATCTTGATATCTAATTTTTAGTTTTGCAGCTTTGGCATTTTCGTTTTCATCTCTAAAAGAAAAATGCATTCGGAAATTATTCCGGATGCATTTTGGTTTGTATACTGCGGCCGTATCAAAAGTTATTGTAGCCTCTGAATAGGCGCAGTGCGCGATCAATGATGACTCTGTAGTCGGGAACGTACTCATCTTCACGCAGGCTG
>Ga0210057_1001976_pt1 | contig 30275 bp, 27 predicted proteins | sample CryGeyCG2114_010_2_FD_183968 | JGI IMG/M metagenome (GOLD analysis project Ga0210057, IMG submission 183968) | Groundwater microbial communities from aquifer - Crystal Geyser CG10_big_fil_rev_8/21/14_0.10 (SPAdes) (version 2) | ecosystem: Environmental > Aquatic > Deep subsurface > Groundwater ...
CTGCGCTTCTGACACATTGTCCGTTCTCCATAAACCATCTAATTAACTCCTTTGGATCTATCCCCATTTTCACCTCCTTATTTTTCTATTGTATTTGGAGGTGTTCAAAAAGTCGTGTCACAATACGTAAATGTTGACCTCGGGGTAACTTTATGATAAAATACTCCTTGAATTAAGATTAAACCGAGAAAATTTATAAGGTAAAAAATGTCCATTTCACCGCTCATTGCAGCAATCAATCAACTTGCCGAAGAAAAAGAACTTCCCAAAGAACAGGTGCTCGAAATTGTCGAAGCAGTCCTTGCAGCAGCTTACAGGAAAGAATATGGCAAGCCAAACCAGATAATTAAAGTATCTCTTAATCCGGAAGATAACGCCATGAAGGTCTGGCAAATTTTTAATGTGGTGGAAGAAGACGCAGAGATTGAAAACCCGGCCAATGAGATTCATCTTTCAGCCGCCAAAAAAATTGATAAAAAGACAAAATCCGGCGAGCAAATTAAAATCCCGCTTGAGGCAAAATCAGATTTTGGAAGAATTGCCGCACAAACAGCGAAACAAGTAATTATACAAAAGTTGCGAGAAGCAGAAAGAAACATTTTGTATGCAGAATTCAAAGAAAAAGAGAAGAAGATCATTAACGCAACGGTCCAGCAGATTGAGGGAAGTAGCGTAATAGTTAATCTCGGCAAGATAAACGCTATTATTCCACCTAACGAACAAATTCAAAATGAAAGATATTACATTGGTCAGAGACTAAAAGTTTATGTCTGCGACGTTGAGGAATCGCTTCGCGGCCCACGAATAATCGTTTCCAGGTCAAGGCCTGAATTTATCACCGGCTTATTTGCGCAAGAAGTTCCAGAAATAGAATCTGGGACGGTTGAAATCAAAGCAATTGCGCGAGAGCCAGGCGCAAGAACAAAAATTGGAGTGCATAGTGATGATGAAAACTTAGACCCGGTTGGATCTGCAGTGGGACAACGCGGAACTCGCGTTCAGTCAGTCCTGACAGAACTTCCTAATGAAAAAATTGATATCATCCTTTATGATAAAGATCCCGAGACATATATAACCAACGCCTTATCTCCAGCCAGGATTCTTAAGATGAAATTGGATAAGAAAAATAGAAAAGCAAAAATCTGGATAGATGAAGATCAACTTGCTCTTGCAATTGGAAAAAGTGGCCAGAACGTGAGACTTGCAGGCAAATTAACCGGCTGGGAAATTGATATTATAAAAGAAGGGAGCGAGCACGAGAAGAAAACTGACAATAAAGCAGACACTGTAAAGGAAACAAAAACTCGAAAAGGTTCCGACTCTGCCAAAAACAAAGGTGTAAAAACCAAAGAAAAAGACCTCGAAAAAGGTTCGGGCAAAAAAAGTAACCTTTGAATTAAAATATCAGCTTTCTCGTGTAAGATTGAGACATGATGGAGAAGAGTATATTTAACCGTTTTTCGAAAAAAACCAAAGAAATACTTATTGCCGCTCAAAAATTAGCACAAACTGAAAACCGCGGTGTTAGCGACAATTATCTTTTCCTTGCGCTTTTACTAACCCCCGGAACCATTGCCTATGACCTTCTTCGTGAATTTACGATAAATCCAGACCAATACAGATTAATAACCTCACTCAAACAACCACAATGGACATCTTTCGGCATTACTTCCAATGCCAAAAAAATACTCAAAAATTCTTTTAAAGTTGCTATTGAATATTCTCATAGCGAGATTGAACCTGAGCACATTCTTTATGCTATTTTAGACGATAGCGCAAATGGTCCAAATCAAATCCTAATGCAAATGGGCGTCGATCCAGAAGAAATAAAATCCCAAATCAAATTTATCTTCCAAGACCTAAAAGAAATGGATAACTTGATAAATCAGCAGATTGACCACCTTAAAAACAATCCGAGCCCACAACCCGGACTTACAGATATGTACAAAAAAGAAGAAATAGATGTGCTAAAATATTTTGCTGTTGATTTGACAGAAAAATCTAAAACAGGACAAATTGATCCCGTTATTGGGCGCGAAGTTGAGATCCAAAGAATTTTCCAAATACTTTTAAGGCGAAAAAAGAATAACCCCATCTTAATCGGCGATCCGGGAGTTGGCAAAACAGCAATAGTTGAGGAGCTTGCAAACAGACTTGCAAAAGATGAGGTGCCGGACCATCTCAAAGGGATGAAATTGATTTCACTTGACCTAGGTCTTTTAATTGCCGGCACAATGTATCGCGGCCAATTCGAAGAAAGATTGAAAAAAGTTATTGAAACATTAGAAAACAAGAGAAATGTTATTCTTTTCATTGATGAAATTCATTCAATAGTGGGTGCCGGAAGTGCCGAGGGATCGCTTGACGCGGCTAATCTACTCAAACCGACATTAACCAAAGGTAATATCAAAGTAATCGGAACAACGACTTTTGATGAATATAGAAAAAACATAGAGAAAGATGCAGCGCTTGAGCGAAGATTTCAGCCCATTAACATCGAGGAGCCAAATGATAAAGAAAATAAAGAAATCCTGCTTGGCCTGCGCGATGAGATTGAGAAATTCCACAACATTGAAATCCCCGAAGGCATTATCGAAACTGCTTTAAACTTTTCCAAAAAATATATTGCGGAAAGAAGGCTTCCGGACAAGGCAATTGATTTGATCGACGAGGCATCGTCATATAAAAAAATTTCATCACAAAAAAGACGCTCTCCAAAAATAAAGAAAATAGAGGATGAACTTAGTAAAGTTACCAAACAAAAAGAAGAGGCAGTCGCCAAAAGCGATTTTAGCCAAGCAGCAAAGCTCCAAGAAACAGAGAAAAAAATATCCGGCGAAATATTAGCAGCAAGTTCTAAAAATAGGCAGAAATTAAGTATCCGAGATCTGGCTTTTGTCATATCGCAAATCACAAAGATTTCTGTTAAATCACTTCTGCAGGAAGATGCCCAGAAAATTCTTCAAATTGAAAATAACCTAAGAAAACATATCATTGGTCAAGATGGGGCCATTGCGGAAGTCGCCAGGGCAATCAGGCGAAATAGTGTCGGCATAAGGAATGAGAATCGTCCCATTGGTTCCTTTTTATTTCTCGGACCTACCGGGGTTGGAAAAACTGAATTAGCAAAAAAATTAGCCGAGCAAGTATTTGACAGTGATAAATTTCTTACCAAGATAGATATGAGTGAATTTATGGAAAAGCATAATGTCGCGCGATTAGTTGGAGCACCACCAGGTTACATCGGATATGAAGAAGCCGGTAAATTAACCGAGGAGGTTAGAAAGGGTCCATATCGCGTGATCTTATTCGACGAGATAGAAAAAGCTCATCCTGATGTTTACAATATCCTCCTGCAAATTCTCGAAGACGGAGAATTAACTGACGCGCGCGGAAGAAAAGTAAGCTTTAAAAATACAGTTATTATTATGACTTCAAATATCGGCGCATCAGAGCTCGAGAGATATAAAACTATTGGTTTCGAGAACTCTGGAGATTATAAGAGCCAAGACAAAACCGAGCAAATTATTAAAGAACATTTAAGCGACACATTTCGGCCCGAATTATTAAATAGAATCGATAAAATAATTATCTTTAACAAGTTGATAGATAACGATCTTCTTAAAATTATCGACATAGAACTTAAAAAACTCGAGGGGCGCCTTTCACACTACAAGATCAAAATGTCAATGAATTTAAATGCCAAAAAATTCTTATTGGGCAAAGCTGAAACCGAAAAATATGGCGCACGGCCACTGAGGCGAATTATTGAACAGGAAATCGAAGATCAGATCGCGCAAAAAATACTTTTAGGAAAAATCAAATCATCCGACAATATTGTTATAGGTTATGATAACAAGATAAAACTTTTTAAATCTTATGGAAGAAGAAAAACTCTTAGGGCTGCTAAGTAAATATTTTAACGATCGCGAGATTAAGGAAGTAAAAAAAGCTATTTTTTTTGCAAAAAAATCTCACGGGAAAATTAAAAGAGCATCCGGAGAAAACTTTTATCTCCATCCGCTTAGATCTACATCTAAATTAGCCCGCATCAGGATGGGTAAAGACACCATTATTGCAGCTCTTCTTCACGATATCTTAGAAGATACTGATACTATCAGCATAGAGGTTGAGAAAAGATTTGGCAAAGATGTTCTCAAATTGATCAAAGGCGTAACTAAGTTATCAAAAGTCAGGCTTAAAACGAGCTGGTTTCCTTTTAGAAAAGTTAAAGTCGAGCAAATACCTATTTTCGAGCGACAAAGTGAAACACTTAAAAAAATGCTTCTGGCTATGGCTGAAGATGTCCGTGTAATTTTTATAAAACTTGCTGACAAAATTGATAATATGGAAACTCTGGGTTCTCTCTCCAAAGAAAAGCAGGAAAGAATTGCCAGCGAGGTGCTTGAAATATATGCGCCAATTGCCAACAGGCTCGGGATGGGGAAGTGGAAAGGGACATTGGAAGATCTTGCCTTCCCATATGTTTACCCTGAAGAATACAAAAAACTACAAGAGCTTGCTATCCCAAAAATTAAAGAAAGGGAAAAATATCTTAAAATAGTTATCAAAGAACTAAAATTAATGTTTAAGGGCAATAATATAAAAGTTTTGGGAATTGATTACAGGGCGAAAAAATGGTATAGCCTTTTTCTAAAACTCAAAAAATATGATATGAATATCAATAAAATTTACGACTTAGTTGCGGTTAGAATAATTTTGCCCGATATTGAGAATTGCTACAGTGCTCTCGGGATAATCCATAGCAAATGGAAACCGCTAATAGGGCGAATAAAAGATTATATCGCTTTGCCTAAACCAAACGGTTATCGATCGCTCCATACCACGGTGTTTTGTATCGATGGTAAAATCACAGAATTTCAAATTCGAACTCCTGCAATGCACCAACAGGCAGAACTCGGTATTGCTGCACACTGGATATATGACGAAAAGAAAGTATCAAAGAATAATGGCAACGAAAAAATAAGATGGTTAGAAGAATTTGCCAAGATACAAAAAGACAGCACCAGCACCACTACTACTAAAGATCTGGCGAATACTTTTAAGTTAGATTTATTTTCGGATAGAATTTTTGTATTTACTCCCCAGGGTGATGTAAGAGATCTTCCTCTTGGCGCATCGGCAATTGATTTTGCTTATTCGATACATACAGATATCGGCAATCACTGTGCGGGAGCAAAAATAAACGGTAAGTTGCAATCTATAAAAACAATTCTTAAAAATGGTGATGTGATCGAAATAACAACGAATAAAAAAACAAAGCCAAGCCGTGATTGGCTCAACTTTGCAAAAACCCAGATTGCACGCGGTCATATTAGAAAATACGCCAAAAGAAGCATTTTAAGAATAAATTTTAGGTCTTGACCCCCACACCAAACTCATAACTACCATTTTTCAATTATTCTGGTAAGTACAATTGATTAACCCAGTTAGTTAAACAAAATTCTCATGATTTGGTGTGGGGGTTGACTGTTCGGTATTTGTTTGGCATATTGAATATGTGAACAAAAGACCTCTCACAAAAAGGCAAAAAGAAATACTGGATTTTATCTGTGCTCATATTGAGGATTTTGGCTATTCTCCATCGTATCGAGAAATCGCAGAAAATTTTGATCTGTCTTCCGTCGCAACTATTGCAGAATATATCAATATCCTCGAACAAAAAGGTTATTTAAAGAAAGACGAAGCGCAAGCGAGATCAATCCGGATTGCCCCCGATACGGATGACAGCTCGCTTAAAATTCCTCTGATGGGTACGATAAAAGCAGGCTATCCGATCGAAGCGATTAGGACAAACGAGATTCTCGAAATACCTCGCGACATGATGGGACCGAACATATTCGCGTTGATGGTAAAAGGCGATTCGATGGTAGATGATGGGATAATGGACGGGGATTATATTATTGTGGAAAAAACGAACCACCCCAAAAACGGCGATATCGTCGTGGCTCTCCTTGATGAGTCAAATGTAACCTTAAAGCGGTATTACAAAACAGACCGCATGGTCAAACTTCAACCCGCCAATAGCAATTACAAACCCATTTACACAAAAAATGTCTATATTCAAGGTAAGGTTAAAGGTCTCATCAGAAAATTCGCGGGGTAAACCCCGTTAGAGATAACGGTCGCTTCGCGGTTATTGCTGGTGGCATTGAACCGCCAGCAGCAGAAATAACTTCTAACCGCCGACGAGAGTTACCGGCCTTCTCTAACGGGGTAAAAACTGGCCTTTTAAATAAGTATTGCCAAGCGAATTTTAATTTATGTTATAATTTAAACATGGTAAAACAATTAGACATCATGAAGCCGGAAAGGTCAGAGGACGATCCTTCGGAACAGGAATATGAGCGCGTCCATGAACACCGTAGCGACGAATTCATAACTACAAATGAAAAGAGATCGGGAGGTTATTTTTATCTCGTTTTAGGAATAATTGCCATTGTAGTTTCTGTTGCTGCCTCGCTTTTTGTCCTATATCAAGATAAATTACCTTCAATCTTCGGATGGGGAAAAAACACCGAAGAGTCTCCGACGGCAACGGTGGCGGCAACAGGGACTATTTCGCCAACCGCCTCATCTACAACCGAAGCATCATCAGCCACTTCGTCTACGCCCAATATGCCTTCAACAGACTATTCCAGTAAAATAATCAGGGTTGTCAACGGTAACGGTGTTAATGGTGAGGCAAGCAGAATTGCTTCAATTCTAAAATCTAACGGTTTCAATATCAAATCAACAGATAATGCAAAACGAAGCTACTCTACCACAACAATATATTATAAGTCTTCTGAAGATTCAGGCCTTGCAAACGCAATTAAAGGTTCTCTTCCCAGCGAGTATTCCAATGCCGAGATAGCTGAATCAAGCACAATAACGGGAGCTAATTACGATTGCGTAGTGGCCCTCGGATCACAACAATAATATTGTGCCTGCTTTAATTAGTATTTTGTGTATTTTTTTTATCATCATAAATTCTTACTTTTTAAATAAGAATATCTCAAGAATTAATTACACTTTCTACTTAATTCTTTCCTTCCCCGGTATCGTAATTCACGAAACTTCTCATATGCTTGGATGCATTATCACCGGAGCAAAGGTTGTCGATGTCAGTTTTTTCAGCGTTAAAGGAGGGTTCGTAAAACACACCAGGTCTGCCCTTGGGTATATCGGTGAAGCGATAATCTCAGTTATGCCTATAATTATCGGGTTGGGTTTTATCTGGTCTTTACTCTATCTTCTCAAATCCGATATCTCGCAAATTAATCTAAGGTGGGCGCTGATATTAACACAAGTCTTCATTTTTTACTTTCTAATCAGTATTTTTCTTACCTTAACACCCAGCGTTCAAGACATTCAAAGTGCTTTTTTAGGGATACTGGTTTTGTCGGTTGTTTCGCTTCTTTTATTACAAAAATTCGACTCCCAATTCCTTGCCACAATAAACAACAACTTAATCATAATCTCGATATCTATGCTCGCTGCAAACTTAGCAGTTTGGGGGCTGAAGGTTTTCATAAAAAAATAAAATTGGTATAATGGGTTTATGGATCAAGTTGGCAGATTGAAAAAAGGCGATTTGGTTATTGAGAAACTATCCGAAATTTTTAAGGATAAATCCGGTGCCATAATCGCAATCGGCGCACTGAAATGGGCAAAACTTGCCCTCTACGACCTGAGCAATAAGAAATATCACGAAACCAAGATTAATGGTCCTCTCGAGCTGGCAAATCTCACCGGATTCGTCGCGCAAATGCCAGACGGCGGCACGGGCATACACGCCCACGTTACCTTGTGTGATAAGCACTTTACTTCACATAGCGGACATTTAGTTGAGGGCGAAGTAGCAGCAACGGTTGAATATAAATTCTCGAAAAGCGCCAAAAAATTAAAAAGATATTTTGATAAAGACATAGGATTAAACTTATTCCGACTTTAACGGTGTCGGAACTTAAAAATAAGAGGAGGGGAATATGAGAAAGTTTTTTGAGAAGTTGAGGTTCTCAAATATACCGCCAAAATATAGAACGATTTTTATTATTTCTATTGTTGTGGCGGTATTTATAATTTTCGGAGCAGTCGTAGCAATGCGATATTCTTCAAAGAACACAAAGACGTCAAAATCACCTAAAACTTCGAACCAATTATCAAAATCCCTGCTTGACGGGAAAGACTATCCGTCAGATCTGGCAAACCGTCATCCATTAGCTGTAAGCATCGAAAACTACCCTGCGGCTCGACCACAATCAGGCCTTGATAAAGCCCCTATTATCTATGAGGCAATGACCGAAGGAGGAATCACAAGATTCTTAGCTATATATTCTCCAAAGAATGCTGATGAGATAGGACCCATAAGAAGCGCCAGACTTTTCTTTATGGACTGGATAAAGGAATATGACGCGTTTTTTGCCCATGACGGCGGCAATGAAGACGCTTTGGCGAATATGGATAAGTATCAAATAAAAGATATGCCCGTCAGCACAACTTATTATTGGAGAGATCGGTCGAGAAATGTCGCTTCCGAACATACCTTGTACTCATCAACCGTAAAACTATATGATTACGCAAAAAGCAAGAACTACAATATCAACTCCTCGGATTACACTGCCATGAAATTTAAAGTAGATGGTCCTCCCAATGGAGCTGACCAAGAAGTTGTCGTAGATTTTTCATCGGCTTCTTATAAAGTCACTTGGACATACGATAAGGCACAAAATATCTATCTGCGTTTAATAGCAGGTTCACCCCATAAAGACAAAAAATCCGGCGAGCAGTTACGCGCAAATAACATAATCATCCAAACAGTCTCCAGAACCCTTCAGCCTCACGGTTCGTACGGCAGTGAAAACTGGGTTTTTCAGACAACTGGTTCGGGAGACGCAGTTGTTATAAGGGACGGTAAATCAATCAAGGCAACATGGAAAAAGGCCAACTTGGATTCAAGAACAAAATTCTATGATGAAACAGGGGCAGAGATTCAGTTTAACCCTGGAAATACTTGGTACGAGATCGTGGCACCAGAAAGTAAAGTATCCTATTAAATACTATTCATAATATCTTTAACTTTAGCCACGTAGCTCCAAGAGTGGTTATAGTTAAATAATGCGCTGTCTATATCACCCCTGTCAGCACCACCGTTTGCAAGATATTTTGCAGCCGTAAACACTGAGTCCTCAAGGTTGCAAACATCGAGCACTCCGTCACCATTACCGTCAACAGCATAATGCCTAAATGTTGAGGACAAAAATTGCATCGGGCCAGTTGCACCAGCATAAGAACTCCTTAAGGTAGAACCTGATTTACCAGACTCTATTTGGTGTACCGCTTCAAGCAACTTCCAGTCAATACCAAACTCTCCGGCAGCGCTCTTATAAAGCGATCTTAGATAGTCAATATTTGGCACTCCAGAGAGATTATATCTATCACGGGCAATAACAATCCTTGCACCTTCCTCCGCAACTCGTTTAATTTCTTCCTCCCGAGCTGCTTTTTCCCTCTTGGTAAATTCAGATTCGCCATATTTAATTTCAACCTTTACCTCCGGTCTTTCAAATAGAAAATAAGAGGTTCTATTAATCTTGACATGCATATCCTTTGAAACCTTTTGTTTGGGAGACGAATCGGCAAAAACAACAGTTCCGAGCATCAATAAGATACTTAAAACTATTGATATTTTACCTGTTAAACCTGCTATTTCGCCAGGTTTAAAGCGTTTTATTTTTATCATTTTTTCCAACAAAAAATCTCCATTTCTGGAGAAGATAAATTGTACCATATCGCTGTTGATTTGTCAAGGGTGAAGAGCTAATATTGAGCCAATGGACTGTATATTTTGCGATCTCAAAAACAAAAAAATGCCCGCTCAAATAATTGCGAAAAACAAAGATTTCTTCGCAATTTTTGATATCAACCCAAAAGCCCAAAAACACATTCTTATAATTAGCAATCGACACGCAGAAAATTTTCACGATTACTTCAGCAAGAATCCTGAAAATTTTAAAAGCTTTATAGAAATCACAAATAGTTTAATAGAGAAATACTCTTTATCTGAATCTGACGCGGGTTATAAAATTATCTGTAACTCCGGAGAAAAAGCAGGACAAAGTGTGAATCATTTTCACGCACACTTGCTAAGCGGAAAAATTGGTAATTGGCAAGTTTAATCTTGTCAGGCGCCAGTCTTATGATATAATCATAAGGTACCAGCAAAAGAGAGGAAGGTGATATTAATTGCTTTATAGAAAAACAACTTCCGCGAAGCCGGAAGTAGTTATCAGAAAATTCTTCAGGGAAGTCCAGCAGAGTGGACTGCTAACAGATGTAAAAAAAAGAAAATACCATGAAAAAAAACCTTCAAGACTTAAGCGAAGAGAAACGGCCCAAAGAAAAAATCAGCGCAGGTCATACAGGCAAGATTGGTAATATTTTGAAATTTGTTTCCTATGTTATAATTGCCTGCATAATATTTCTGGCAATATATTATTTGACCCATATTTCCAATCAAACATATTATATCAACGTAAAATGAGCATCTTAGAAAAACTTAATCGACAGATCCCGGAATATTATAAAAGCGGTGATAGCGAGACGCGTATTTTTTTGCAAACCCTCAAATCCAACATTATTAGTGCCTCTAAAAACGAAGGGAAGCCACTGGATGAGAAAGGAGAAATAGCTGTTTTGAAAAAAGAAAAGAAACAGCTTGAAACTTCTCTCGAGCAATTTAAATCGGCAAACAGAAATGATTTAGCCGATAAGGCTAAACGTGAGATTGGGATCCTGTCGCAATATCTGCCAACCGAAATGAGCGACGATGAAATAAAGAAGATTATTGGATCGGTTTATGGTGAAGGTGATGATTTCGCAGATGTGATGAAAAAAGTAATGCCCCAAATCGGCGGCAGAGCCGAGGGCTCCCAAGTAGCCAGAATAGTTCAGAAAATTTTATCCAAGTGAACTCGAGTAAATTTATAAAAACTCTGTTTCTTATTATTTTCCTAATTTCGCTTGCTTTTAATCTTTTTATTTTAGTTATAATTTCTTCACTTGGGTTTTCATTATCAGGAACACTTTTATATATCATCTTTTCCACAATCGTCAGTTCACTTCTTATAATAAATGTTATTACCATCACTTCTCCTGTTATTATAAAATTTATTGCAGGTAATCAAGCAATAAAAAGTCTTGGTAATACCAACCACCCTCTGCTTAAACGCCTCTCTAAAGAAGCACCTGGAACATATCATCACTCTACCGCCGTTGCTGAAATTGCCGAAAAAGCGGTAAAAGTAATCGGGCTGAGTGGCACACAAATTAGAATTGGGGCATACTATCATGATATTGGAAAATTAATTAACCCCAATGTATTTAATGAAAACCAAAGTTTATCCAGCACTAAAGAAGAAATTAGCGAACATCAAAAAGCCATACTGCTGCGTAAGATAATCTCACATGTCGAAAACGGAATAGAAATCGCAGCAAAAGGCAAAATGCCGGATGAAATTATAGAACTAATCGGACAGCATCATGGAACGAGCATTGCATCATCCTATCAGAAAGAATTAGCACTGACCCATGGAGATACCGAAATTCATAGATATCCCGGGCCGAAACCTTTGACTAAAGAAGCAGGGATTCTAATGATCACCGACAGCTGCGAGGCAAAAGCCCGATCGAGTAAAACACTTTCTGCAAAAACAATACCTTCGATTGTAGAAAGTATAATCCGTGATAAAATTTCAGATGACCAGCTTGAACTGTGCACACTCAGCGATATTGATTTGGGCAAAATTAAAAAATCAATTATCAGTTCACTGGAGAGCATTTACCATAAACGCATTTCATACTAACAAAATTAAAAATGAAGATAAAAATCGACATATTTTGCAATCTCAAAAAATTCAATTATAAGAAATATAATTTTGACAAAATTGCCAGAGATTATTTCGCCGAAAGGGGATTTACAGGCAATTTAGAAATAGAACTGGTTTTCGTAGGAGCAGATAAGATAAAATCCTTAAACCGACAATATCTCAAGAAAGACAGCTCTACGGATGTTTTAAGTTTTCCACTTCAAGAGAAAATACCCAAAAACTTTTCAGGGCTTATCGGCAGTATTATAATATGTCCTGAAATGGCCAATTTAAACATATCCGGCGCCACAGAAACGCTTGAAGAAGAAATTGTTTTCCTGTTTCATCACGGCCTGAACCATTTGGTTGGCATTCATCACTAAAAGGGTTATTATATTATGGAAGGAGCGGAAATTGATTAAAAACGAAGATGTTGTCGTCGGGTTAGATATCGGCACTACTAAAGTTGTTATCGTTGTCGGACAAGTACAGGAGGGTATGGTTCAGATCATTGGCATTGGAAAAGCCCCGAATAGTGGTATGCGCAAGGGCAGTATAGTTGATATAGAAGAAACGGTTAGCGCAATATCTAATGCCCTGGAAGATGCTGAGCGCTCAAGCGGTATGAAGCTTGAATCGTGCTTTTGCTCAATTGAAGGAAACCAGATAAATACAATTAGTTCCAAAGGGGTAATTGCAGTATCCCGTGCTGACGGTGAAATAACAGATCAGGATATAGAACGAGTAACTGAAGCAGCAAAAAGCGTCGCTCTTCCTCCAAATTTTGAAATACTACATATCGTACCGCGATACTTTTCTATAGATGGTCAAGAAGGCGTAAAAGATCCATTGGGGATGAGCGCAATCCGGCTTGAGGTTGAGACACACGTTATCGGTGTAACTGCATCAGTACTCAAAAACCTTGGCAAAACTATTTTACAATCAGGACTGGAAATAGATGGTGTCGTCTTTTCACCGCTTGCCGCCGCTAAGGCAATACTGACAAAAAACCAAAAAGAGCTGGGAGTAATTTTAATTGATATCGGATCCTCAAATACAAATATTGCTGTCTTTGAAGAGAGAACTCTTATCCACAGCAGCGTTCTGCCAATTGGTTCCAATCATATTACCAGCGACATTGCGATTGGTATGAGGACAGATATTGAAGTTGCCGAAAAGATAAAAATTAATGAAGTAACAGCCATGCCGGACCAGGTAAAGGAAAACGAAAAAATTGATCTTTCAAAATACAAGAGAGATGAAAAAGAAAAACCATCCAAGCAATTTGTCTGCCAAGTTACGGAAGCTCGACTTAAAGAATTATTTTCAATGATAAAAGAAAAGCTATCACAAATTGACCGCGACGAGATGCTCCCTGCTGGCGCAGTGCTAACTGGCGGCGGCGCAAAACAGACAGGAATAGTAGAATTTTCAAAGAACTTTCTCAAACTGCCCGTTAAGGTTGGCGCGCCGGTTCTCGAGGTTTCAGGTATTGTTGACAAACTTGACGATCCACGTTACGCTACTGCTATCGGCTTAATGCTTTGGGGTATTGACGAATATGCCAGAGATGATAATAATAAAAAAAGCGTTAATATAAATAGAAAAATAGGAGGGGTCCTCGATAAGGCGAGGGAGATATTTAAGAATTTCATACCCTAAAAATGAATAAAGACGATCTGGAAACATTTGCAACAATCCGCGTAATTGGCGTGGGGGGTTCTGGTAATAATTCTGTAAAAAGAATGATTGACGCAAAATTGCGCGGTGTTGAGTTCATCGCGGTGAATACAGATGCTCAAGCATTAGTCAACAATCCAGCACCCGTGAAGATTCAAATTGGAAAAGAAACTACGAGAGGATTAGGAGCGGGATCTGATGTTGAAATAGGTAAAAAATCCATTGAGGAAAACAAGGATGAAGTTTTTGAAGCCCTTAAGGGATCGGACATGGTCTTTGTTTCATACGGCGCCGGCGGCGGAACCGGAACTGGCGGCGGCCCGACAATTGCCGCAATCTCAAGAGAGTTAGGAGCGTTAACCGTCGGAATTGTCACTAAACCATTTTCCTTCGAAGGTATACGCAGAAAGAAAGTTGCTGACCAAGGAATCGAGGAGTTAAAAACAAATGTTGATACTCTGATCGTAATCCCAAACGACCGTCTCTTGCAGGTCATTGACAAAAAGACTTCGCTAAATGATGCATTTTATGTAGTTGATGATATTTTAAGACAAGGTGTACAAGGCATTTCGGATCTTATTACTTTGCACGGAATTATAAATGTTGACTTTGCCGACGTTAAGACAATTATGGCCAATGCGGGATCGGCGCTAATGGGAATAGGTAGAGGATCGGGAGATAATCGTGCAATAGAAGCAGCCAGAGCAGCAATTGATTCTCCACTGCTTGAACTTTCAATCGACGGCGCGAAAGGGATCCTTTTTAATATTACAGGTGGACCGGACCTTGGAATGTATGAGATCGATGAGGCGGCAAAAGCTATCACGGAAGCAGCGGATCCAGATGCAAATATCATTTTTGGTTCAATTATCGACGAAGCTATGAGCGGCGAGGTGAAAATTACTGTTATCGCTACCGGATTTGAAGAAGAACGCATCGAAAGAAAGCCATCTCTTTCAGGCACGAAATCATCATTTTTTTCAACCCCTTCAAAAGCTTATACGCCGCAACCACAACCACAAGCCCAAGTCGAAGAAGTGGTCGATAATTTTACCCAAGTCGAAGAAGAGGAGAGCGAAGAGATACAACCTGAAGACGAACTTGAGATTCCATCTTTTATTAGACGAAAATTAAAATAAAGCTCTTTTCAAAAGAATAGCGCGGGGTAAATTAGCATAAAAAAAACACTCTAAATTTAGAGTGTTTTTTATTTATACCTAAAAACTTGACAACACAACATATTGTGTTTTTACTATATAAAGTGCACAATATTTAGTATGTTATGCCCAAAATGTAAATTAGATACCGTTTCGGTTATCGATAAAAGAAACGTCGACGCCAGAACAATTAGAAGACGCAGGAAATGTGACAAATGCCTTTATCGATTTTCAACGCTCGAAAATATTGAACCATTAAAAGTGATGGTATCAAAAACAAACGGCAGCGTTGAGGATTACGATCGCCAAAAAGTGGTGAGAGGCATAATGATTGCTGCCAAGGACAGGATTAACAGTGAAAAAATCGAGGATATTGCTGATGGAGCTGAGGTACAAATAGAGAAGATAGGCGACAATATAATTACTTCAAAAATGATAGGAAATATTGTCGCGAGGCTGTTAAGACAAAAAGATGAAGTTGCTTATTTAAGATTCGTAAGTGTTTACAAAAATTTTAGTAGCTTAAGTTCATTCAAAAAGGAATTAGAAAAAATCGAGAAAAATAAATAGGAGGGGTAGTGAGTCTAAGAGCAACCGTTGGAAATTCGGCTAAGAACACTGTTAATGCCAAGACGAGAACAGATAAAAAAGATCAGAAAATAAACGTAGAGGAAAAATTCAACAAAAAACCCGGTAAAAAAACAGGTCTTGCGATAAATAGATATTTCACTAAAGACGGTAAGGATCCTTATGAGAGCGTTGAATACGAAAATAGATCCGCCAAAATTGCTAATCCTGACGGATCGGTTGTTTTCTCACTTGAGAGCGCTGAAGTCCCACGGTCTTGGTCTCAAATGGCAACAGACATTTTAGTCAGCAAATATTTCAGAAAAAAAGGCATTCCCCAATTCGACAAATATGGAAATCCCCTTAAAGATGAAGAAGGAAATATTATGCTCGGTAGCGAAACATCAATTAAGCAGGTCGTGGAACGTTTGGCTAATTGCTGGATGGTTTGGGGAGAAAGATTCAATTATTTCGCTACAAAAGAAGACGCCAAAAACTTTAAAGACGAATCTATCTTTATGCTGCTCAATCAATACGGATCACCAAACTCGCCACAATGGTTTAATACAGGGCTTAACTTGTCCTACGGCATAACAGGCCCGGCGCAGGGACATGCTTATGTAGATCCGAAGACTGAGGAACTCAAAAAATCAAAAGATGCATATACGCGTCCACAACCACATGCGTGCTTCATCCAAAGTGTCAAAGACGACCTTGTCAATCAAGGCGGAATAATGGATCTTATATCAAAAGAAGCGCGAATTTTTAAATATGGCTCGGGAACAGGAACAAATTTTTCTTCACTTCGCGCCGAGGGTGAGTCACTCTCCGGCGGCGGAACATCTTCCGGGACTTTGAGTTGGTTAAGGATATTGGACCGCTCAGCCGGAGCAATAAAATCAGGAGGAACCACAAGACGAGCAGCTAAAATGGTAATTCTCGATATCGACCACCCTGACGTGGAACAATTTATTTGGTGGAAGGCACAAGAAGAAAAAAAAGCAGCTGCTCTGATTGCCGCAGGTTATTCATCGGGGTTAGAAGGCGAAGCATATGAAACCGTATCCGGCCAAAATTCCAACAACACCGTAAGAGTCAACGATGAATTTATGAAAACAGTTGAGGAAGACGGTGATTGGAATTTAATACACAGGACAGACCGAAAAATTGCAAGAGCAGCGAAAGCGCGTGATCTCTGGAAACAAATTGCTCAAGCAGCGTGGCAATGTGCCGATCCGGGCATACAGTTTGACACTACAATAAACGATTGGCATACATGTCCCAAATCCGGTTTAATCCGTGCTTCAAATCCTTGCAGCGAGTTTATGTTCTTGGACGACTCTTCGTGCAACCTGGCATCACTCAACATGGCTAAATTTCTAAATCTCTCAACGGGAGAAATTGAGGTTGAAGCATTCAAACATGCCGTTAGAATCTGGACCATAATTTTGGAAATTTCAATCTTAATGGCGCAATTCCCGAGCGATGAAATCGCGCTTAATAGCTATAAATTTAGGCCTATCGGACTCGGATATGCCAATATGGGTTCGCTTTTTATGCAGCTTGGCATCGCTTATGATTCAAGCGAAGCGCGCGACATAGCTACGGCTATCACAGCGATTATGACCGGTCAAGCCTATAAAACAAGCGCAGAGATTTCCAGCATAATTGGCCCCTTTAAGGAATTTAAAAAGAATAAGCGCGATATGCTAAGGGTCATTAGAAATCATCGTAGAGCCGTCTACAGTGCTCCATCAGAGAGGTTTGAAAAACTCTCAAAAACACCTTACACTATGCGGCAAAAAGAGACACCGTCATATCTTTTAAGAGAAGCAAAGTCTGTTTGGGACGATGCTTTGAAATGGGGTGAGAAATATGGTTATAGAAATGCACAAGTCACCCTTATTGCGCCAACTGGCACTATTGGATTGGTTATGGATTGCGACACGACTGGAATCGAACCTGACTATGCATTAGTCAAACTAAAAAAATTGATTGGGGGAGGATACTTTAAAATTGCCAATCAGTCAGTTTCGCAAGCTCTTAGACAATTAAATTACACCGATTCTCAAATTAGTGAAATAATCCGATATATGATCGGAACAGGATCACTAAAAAACTCTTCTGCTATTAACGAAGAAGCACTGCAAGAAAAGGGTTTTTCACAAGAGCATATCAATAAAATTAATTCCTCTCTAAAGGCCGCTTTTGATATTAATTTCGCATTCACAAGATTATCTGTCGGCGATCCAACCCTTGATGAGCTAAAAATCCCAAAAGAAAAATACGCGAGCGAAGATTTTAATCTCTTGCAAGAGATTGGATTCAGCGAAGATGAAATCTCGTTAGCCAACCGAGAAATTTGTGGCACAATGACTATTGAAGGCGCACCGCACTTAAAAGAAGAACATTATGCTATTTTTGATTGCGCTACAAAATGCGGTTCTATTGGGCAAAGATCTATCAGCTATATGGGGCATATCTTGATGATGTCTGCCGTTCAGCCTTTTCTCTCGGGCGCAATCTCAAAAACGATTAATCTCCCAAGCGAGATTACCGTCCAAGATCTTGAAGATATCCACACTGAGTCGTGGAAACTGGGTACCAAGGCAATCGCAATTTATAGAGACGGTTCGAAGATCACTCAGCCCCTTAATACAAAAACCGACCAAAAACAAAAAGTTAACTCGAGTGAAGAAGATGAAATAGGAAAATATATTATTGAATATCGTCCGGTAAGAAAACCTTTGCCTAAAGAAAGGCAATCTATCACGAGAAAAGTTAAAATCTCGGGCCATAAAATGTTTTTAACGGTAGGATTGTATCCTGACGGAAAACCTGGTGAATTATTTATTACCATGAGCCAGCAGGGAAGCTTTGCCTCGGGAATGGCAGACTCATTTGCCAGAATGGTTTCTATTGGCCTGCAATATGGCGTTCCGGTCGATATGATAATTAGGCAGTTGCGACATATGAGATTTGCCCCAATGGGTTACACCGGAGATTCCGATATAACTTTCGCATCTTCGATATCAGACTATATTGCCCAGTGGCTGAAGCAGACCTTCGCCGAGGGTGGCACCGCCAAGATAAAACTCCCTTTATATGAAACAAAACCTGACACTAAAATCGAGATGGAAAGTACCGACGAGAACTACGACGAAGAACCCGATATCACTTCCAGGGAAGCCGATCTCTCATTAAACACAATTTCCAATAAAGAACTCGGATATACCGGTGAAACTTGTCCGGAGTGCGGTTCTGAGGCAATGGTTCAAAATGGCAATTGCCAAAAATGCCTAAACTGCGGTGCAACAACCGGCTGCAGCTAACCAATATGGGGAAAAAAGGACAAACAATCATATTTTATGGTCATGGAAAAGGAAAAACTTCCGCTGCCATTGGCACAGCCATAAGATCCATTCAAGCCGGCAGAAAAGTTGCATTCCTGCAATTTATCAAAGGTAATTGGATTACTAATGAAGAAAAATTTCTCTCAAGGCAAGATAATATCAAATTCGTAAAGTTTGGAGCAGGATTTGTGAGAAACAAGAAGTCAATAAAACATAAAAAGGCATTCTTGAAAGGAATCGGGAGAGCGGTCGAAATATTAGAGAACAATAAATACGACTTAGTTGTACTCGACGAGATTTTAACCGGCCTCGAATTAGGGCTGATTAGCAGCCGAGAGATTGAACTCCTCCTATCTAAAAAACCACTTGCTCTCGACTTAGTTTTAACCGGAAGAAAGGCAACAAAAAAAATAGTGGAGTTGTCCGATACTGCATCCGAAATCAAAAAAATAAAACATATCTTTGACAATAAAGTGCTTGCAAAAAAAGGGCTTGATTTCTAATATGATAGAATATAATAGATGGTAAAAATATTTCCCTTAATATTGATTGGTGTTTTGTTTTTTTCGGGTTGTACAGCGCGCACGAGCACAAATGCAACACCTACCCCGTCAGCTGAAACAAATGGGGTTGCGCCCGCATTGGGCGAAAAATCAAACCGGGTTGATATTACTGACCCAATAATCAATATGTTGAAAGAGAATTCCAGCACGAGTGGAGGAAATTTGACCGAAGGGGCTAATATTAATCAAGCCACTATCAACGACGAAATCGGGCAAAGCGCAATTTTCAGAAAGGATTATCAATATGAAATTAGCGGCATAATTAAAATAACCGCCGTCGACAAATTATCTATTGAAGATTTTAATTACAATGGCAGCTGCGGCATGGTCTCAATGATTTTAGTTAATTCTGTAGACAAAAATGCGGCAATTACCACCGTCAAACAATATCCGGACCGAGTTACAAATGATAATTTTGTTTACACTCTGCCCGAGGGCGTAGACCTACTTCAATTCAACGCGGTGTCTATATTTTGCAGCGCGCGAAATAAATCTGTTATCTCAACCAGTTTCCGATAGTTGCTCAAAATTAAAAAGGTACTATAATGCAAAAGCAAGAGATTTTATGAAATCAAAACTTTTAATTTTAACCTGTATTTGCTTGATAGTCGCAGGCCTGCGACTGCTTCCGCATATGGCAAATTTCACACCGGTTGGAGCATTTGCGATTTTCGCGGCAAGCAAACTTAAGAGCAAGTACACGCCGCTATTTGTGTTCGGATCTTTGTTTGTATCAGACATAATCTTGGGACTTAGTTATATTAATCTCTTTGTATACATCGGCTTTGCCATATACTATTTGCTCGGCATAAACATAAATAATTATAAATCTCTTATTGCTAATTCTATTTTGGCATCAATACTGTTTTTTGCAATTACAAACTTTGGCTCTTGGATTGGGCCCTGGTATCCACATACATTAAACGGTTTAATCGACTGCTTTGTAAAGGCAATTCCTTTCTACAGAGGAACTATTTTAGGTGACTTATTTTACATCGGCGCTTTCTTCGGCGCTTATGAATTAGTAAGATTTTATAACTTACGAGTCAGAAAACCAATAACATTAAGGAAGGAGTAATATGTCTCTTGAGATCACTGGTGATAAGTTCGACGAGGTCGTCCTAAAATCCGATCTGCCTGTTTTGGCCGATTTTTATGCAAATTGGTGCGGACCGTGCCAGCAAATTGCCCCAATTTTAGAGGAATTATCAGATGAAATGAAAAATAAAATTAAAATTGTCAAAATCGATGTTGAGAAAAATCCGGTTCTTGCTAACAAGTTTCAGGTTATGGCAATCCCGACAATGTTTATCTTCAAAGACGGCAAGCCCGCCAAAACCATTCAAGGATTTTCCACTAAAGAAACGCTAAAAAAAGAAATAAAGGATGTCATTTAACAAACTGCTCGCGGGATTAAATAAAAAACAGCTTGAATCAGTCAAATTTGACACCGGGCCTGTTCTTATAATTGCGGGAGCAGGAACAGGCAAGACTACCGTTATAACTCAGAGAATTGCGCATCTTATCTCTCAAAAACGAGCTAAACCTGAGGAAATTCTCGCTCTAACTTTTACCGAAAAAGCCGCCGCAGAAATGGAAGAAAGGGTAGATTTATTGGTACCTTACGGCTATGTGGATACTTGGATCATGACATTCCACGCCTTTGGCGATAGAATCCTGCGGGAAAATTTTATCGAGGCCGGACTGGGAACAAATTATGAAGTTATAGGAGATATCGAGAGCTCAATTATAATCAAAAGTATCTTACCAGAACTCGGACTAAAACATCTCTATAACAGTTCCAACGAGACAAAATATATTCCCGATATCTTAAATTTCATTCACGAGTTGCAAAATGAAGCAATCAGCGCTAAGCAGTTCGCCCTGCAAATCAAAAAAATCAGGTTTGTTAACAAGCTCGAGAGTGAAAAATATTTTGAACTCTCTGAAATATATGAGGCCTATTCACAAAAAAAAGGAAATAAAAATGCGATTGATTTTGGGGATCAAATTCTCAAAGCTATCTATCTACTCAAATCACACCCTAAAGTCCTAAAATCCTATCAGCAGCAATTTAAATACATTCTTGTTGACGAGTTTCAAGACACCAATATTGCTCAAAACATTCTGCTTAACCTAATTAGCGCAAGCAAAAAAAATATTATGGTAGTGGGAGATGACGATCAGGCAATTTACGCTTGGCGCGGGGCAGCAGTCGAGAACATAATCGATTTTAGAAAAAAATATTCCGAAGCCAAAATAATTGTCCTTAATGCCAACTACCGTTCCAGCACGCAGATTTTAGATTGCGCCCACAAACTAATACAAAACAACAACCCTAATCGCCTCGAACAAATTGAAAAAATCGACAAGAAATTAACTGCACAAAAGTCAGGACCAATGCCTGAATACATTCACTGTGACAATAGCTTCACCGAAGCTTCAAAAATTGTGCAAACCATCAAGAAACAAGTTGGGCGTGGGCGAAAATACAGCGACTTTGCAGTTTTATTTAGAGCCAGAGCACACACGCACGAGATAATTACTACTTTACAATCGGAGAGAATACCATTCAAATTTCCTGACTCGACGGGACTTTATGATAGAAGTGAAATAAGATTGATTAATTCGTTTCTGCAAATATTAACCGATAGTGAAGATTCTATTAGTTTATTCTACCTCGCAACAAGCGAAATCTACGGTATTGACGGATCATTGCTTATTCCCGAATTAAGTTACGCGAGAAGAAAAAATATCAGTCTTTGGGAGGCATTGACCCAGTATGGCTACAATAATCTCTTGCGCAACAATAGCAAAATCGAAAAACTAATTTCGGATGTGAATAAATACCGCAACGAGATTAATAAACTAAACGCGGGGCAGGTCATCCACAAATTTCTAACCGAAACGGGATATCTGAAAAATCTTATTAAAATAAGCGAAAGCGACGCTCAAGCGGCAATTGCAATAGAGAATATCTCCAGCTATTTTAACAAGATAAAACAATTTTTAGCCCTAAATCCGGAAACAAAAACACTTGAGTTTGTAAAAGATTTGAAGTTAATAAGGGAGAGCGGCGAAAATCCGTCAATTGCCAAGATTGATCCGGACATAGACGCGGTCAATCTTATGACGGCGCATAGCTCAAAAGGATTAGAATTTCCAGTCGTGTTCTTAATCAGCTTGACTGATGATCGCTTCCCAACGAGACGAAGGTCCAATGCTTTTGAGATCCCAGAGAATATCCGATCGAGAAAAAAACTCGAGGATTATCATATACAAGAAGAAAGAAGATTGTTTTACGTTGGTTTAACACGAGCGAAAGATGAAGTTTATTTACTTAGTTCAGATTTCTACGAAGGTAATACACGCCGAAAAAAAATATCGCCCTTTATTGTCGAATCTCTTGGATCAAGCGTCTCTAAAACAGTTAATTTCAAACTTGCCGATGATGAAAAATTATCGCTGTTTGATACGAGCAATATTAACGCTAAGTTAGAGCAAAAATTTTTCCGAAGAAAATTTCCGACCTTGAACCCTCATCAAATTGATGATTATTTAACTTGTCCCAAAAAATTTGAATACATTCACATTTTCGAAATTCGCATCATCGCCAACCCGGCCGTGTCGTTCGGCACTGCTATCCATAGTGCTCTCTCGTATTATTTCAAAAATACAAAAGAGGGGATTCGTATTAGTTTTGAGGATCTTATCAAACAATATGAAAAATCTTGGAACAGCGAGGGATTTGAAACACGCGAAGCGGAAGAGAGAAGAAAAAAAGAGGGGATTCAAATACTTAAAAAATCTTACTTTGACGAAGCAAAAAATCCGACTGAAGTTATTGCTATTGAAAAACCTTTTGTATTTGATTTCGATGGCATAAAAATACGTGGGCGATTTGATATGATCGCGCGCAGCGGCAAACAAGACAAAATTATTGATTTTAAAACTTCGTCAATCGAAAATGTCGAGAAAGCCAATAAAAGAACCAGGGATTCCACCCAGATGAAGCTCTATGCGCTTGCGATTAAAAAAATCGAAGGGAAGTTGCCAAAGGTAAATTTGCACTTTGTCGCCTCCAATACGATAGGGGAGTATGAATTCTCCAAATCTGACTTGGAAAAAGTCGAGGAAACCGTAAGACGAGTCTTGGACGGACTAAAACATGAAAATTTTAAGGCAACACCAGGATATAACGAATGCCGCTGGTGCGCCTATAAAAATATTTGCCCTTATAAAATTAAAGGGGCTTGAACTCAAAATATTGATTTTTAGAAAAAAAGATATACGATACTGTTAACTCTCAGCCGCAATAAATACCTGATAGGAGGAAGCACGTTGCTAACGCTAAGTATAGTCGCGATGGGTGAAGTCGTCGTAGACGGACAGTACTTCCTGGCCTGCCAAATCATGTCAGCCATGAAGCCGCTCGCCCCAACCGTGTTCACGATAGGGCACAGCTCTATCGGCAGGTCCTTCCGGGCGCTGGTCATTCCGAGACGCGACCCGTCAGATGGCGTGTGGCTATTCGTCGAGTCCAGCAGTAACGCCAACGTCTTCTATCTCGCCACTGCATCATTGCATAACGCCACCATGGGCGACGGCTGGAAGGTCACCAGCTGCAATTTCATCGAGAACCAAAGAGACAAGGGGCTCGCGGATAAGCTGACCAAGGCAGTTGGGGAGTTTATCCCAGAGATTTCTTCAACAGCCGTCGCAGAATGAGAGCACACAGGGCCTCGTTTATCTCGCTTAGCGGGGTAAGCGGGGCCCTCCGCCATTATTTCAAAAGCCATTATCACTGTTATAATAAGCTCATGACAATCAAAAGGATAATTTTTGCGCTCGTGGCATTGTTCATATTTAGCATCTCGCCAAAAGCCGCTCATGCCCAAAATTACAGTTATTCGCTCTCCTCTTTTGACTCAAATATCACTATTAACAAAGATTCCTCGGTCAATGTTGAAGAAATGATTGTCGCAAACTTTGCCGTGCCAAAACACGGAATTTATAGAACCATTCCAATTAAATATAAGGATTCGAGCGGTCAAAATCTTGATATTAGATTTTCTCTTAAATCTGTTACCGATGGGTCAAATAATGCGCTACGGTATTCGACCAGCAAATCCGGCAATGATATAACGATTAAAATAGGCGACCCCAACCAAACCGTAACCGGCACTAACACCTATAAAATAAAATACAGTGTCAATCGCGTCATTACCCGATTTTCCGATCACGACGAACTCTACTGGAACGTCAATGGCAATGGTTGGGACACCATCATTGACAGGATCTCGACCACTGTATCATTTACTTTCGACTCGCCGTTTGAAAATATCCAAAAAACGGGATTTGTCGGGACCTTCGGATCGCAAAATGAAAATATTAATATTGCGCAAACCGGCAAATCGATACAATATACGACCAAGAACCGACTATCCGAAGGCGAGGGAATGACAATCGTATTTGGCTTTCCCAAAGACTACGTAAAAGCTCCCGGCATATTCCAAAAAACCGTTTGGGCAATGCAAGATAATATCTTTTATTTCCTGCCACTTCTTGTTGCTGCCATTATGCTTTATCTGCTTTTTAAAAAAGGTCGGGATCCGAAAGGGCGACAGACAATCGCACCAGAATTTGAAATTCCTGACGACTTATCTCCATCTGAAGTTGCCACAATTCTGAAAGAAAGGATAACAAATAATGATATTTCCGCAGAAATTATTGCTCTCGCAACGAAAGGATATTTAAAGATTTTAGAGCCCAAAAAGAACAAATTTTACCTTGAAAAAACATCCGGAAGCAAAAAACTAAACGCACTACAGAAAAGTCTCCTAGGCGCGATTTTCCAAGATGCTGATAAGGTTGAAATCTCAAAAATTGACAATTTGTACCAAATTATCAGCGCTCAAAAGTCAGCTCTTTATTTAAAAATAACAAAAAATGGCTATTTTCCCCAAAATCCTAATCTTGTGAGAATAACATATTTCGGCCTTGCTGGAGGAGTTGCGGTCCTTGGATTCTTTATTTTCACATTAGACTCGAATCCGTCAGTTATCGTTGGCTTTATTTTCTCAGCTATTATTATTGCAATTGTCGGTAATTTTATGCCTCGCAAAACAGATAAGGGAGCAGAAACGGCACGCAAGATTAAAGGGCTGAAACTCTACTTGAAAACCGCCGAGAGGTACCGCCTCAAATTTGAAGAGGATGAAAGAATATTTGAGAAATTTTTACCTTTTGCCATGGTTTTAGGCGTTGTCGAATACTGGGCTAAAGCGTTTAAGGGAATTTATAATAAAGCTCCGGACTGGTATGATGGATACTACTCAAATAATTTTGTGCCGCTTTATTTTGCCACTCATTTATCCAATTCAACAGCAAATGCCCTCAGCGCTAAAATGTCGCCACCTGCATCAAGAGGCGGATCGGGTTTTGGGGGTGGGGGATTCTCCGGCGGCGGATTCGGCGGTGGGGGAGGCGGAAGTTGGTAAAACCCGGTAAATACAAACACTACAGAAACAAACTTTATCGGGTAGTTGGGATCGCGTTTGACAGAGACACATTGGAAGAATTTATAATTTATGCTCAGCTCTACGAAACAGCTAAACACAAAAAAGGAACTCTTTGGATACGCCCTAAGAGAGAGTTTGAGAGCTTTGTCAACATCAATGGAAAGAAAATCAAGAGATTCAAATTTTTAGAAGCTTGACTTATACCACTTCATTGAAAGTGAATTTAGCACCACGCTAACTGACGAAAATGCCATAGCGGCAGCAGCGATAGAAGGATTGAGCTGAAAACCAAAAAGAGGATACAAGATACCGGCGGCAATTGGAATGCCGGCAACATTATAGAAAAAAGCCCAAAATAGGTTTTGTTTTATCTTTCTAAGCGTAAAGCTTGAAAGGTCAATTGATTTAATAACATCGCGCAGGTCGTCTTTAACCAACACTATTTCGCCAGATTCAAGCGCAATATCCGATCCGGAACCAAGGGCAATACCAAGATCTGATTGCGCTAATGCCGGTGCATCATTGATCCCATCACCAACCATGGCAACTATTGGTTTCAAACCCGAACCTTCAAGTTCTAATTTCCAATTTCCGATTAACCTCCAATTTTCAACCTTTGAAGAATCAAACCTGCCCGCTTGAATCATTTTAATAACATCCGCCTTTTCACTTGGCAACACTTCAGCAGCAATTAAACCCACACCTAACTTTTTGGCAATTGCGCTGGCAACCCGTTCGTTATCGCCAGTAATAATCGCAATTTTTTTGCCCATTTTACCAAGAGTTTCAATTGCCGATTTTGCGCTTTCCTTAAGAGTATCCGCCACCGCAATAATTCCCAAAACATCTTTTTCTTGGGCCACAAGCATTACCGTTTTACCTTCAACTTCGAGTTTTTGCATCCGTTTTTCGACTGCCTCATCAATAACAATGCCTAATTCGCTAATTAATTTTCTCGTACCCAGATAGATTTTTTTGCCGGACATGCTTGCCTCTACGCCCTTTCCCGGAATCGCCTGAAATCTCTCAACACGAAGAAGTGATATTTTTTTATCTTGAGCATAGCTGACAATTGACTGCGCAAGCGGATGCTCCGAATTTTTCTCAACAGACGCCGCGATTTTTACCAGATCGCTCTGGCCAAATTTTTTACCGCTACTTTCCATCCTTCCGCTTACTACCACATCTGTGACAGAAGGCTTTCCAACGGTCAATGTTCCTGTTTTATCGAAAATTACAACTGAAACTCGGCGGGCAATCTCCAAAGCTTTTGACGATTTAATCAAAATTCCACTTTCAGCGCCAAGACCCGTGCCCATCATTATTGCCGTTGGCGTTGCAAGACCAAGCGCACAAGGACAAGCGATTATCAAAACCGCAACAAAAGAGGTTAGGGCAAAGGGAAAAGTCGCGCCAGCGACAAGCCAAACAATCAATGCAAGGGTTGCAATACCCAAAACAGTTGGAACAAAATAAAACGAAACCTTATCGGCTAAAAGCTGAATCGGCGCTTTAGATCCAAGCGCTTCTTCAACCACTTTTATAATTTGAGACAACATCATATCTTTTCCGATTCGCTTAGCCACAAAAACTATTCTTCCCGTTTGATTTACCGTTCCGCCGATAACTTCATCACCTTTATTTTTTTCAACAGGAATACTCTCGCCGGTTATCATTTTTTCATCTACCGCCGTATAGCCGTCAACAACCATTCCATCAACGGGAATCTTTTCACCGGGCTTCACAACCAGCTTGTCACCAACCTTAAGTTCAACAATAGAAATTTCAACTTCTTTTCCATTTCGTATTATTCTTGCTTTGCTCGGTTGGAGGCCGATCAGCTTTTTAATTGCCTGACTTGCCCGACCTTTAGTCAATGCCTCAAGATATTTGCCGAGAGTAATAAATATTAAGATAAAAACTGCGCTTTCAAAATATATGTGTGCCGAGCTAATTTGTCCTCTTGCGATCCCAACTATAGTAATAACCAGAGAATAGAAATACGCAGTGGCTGTGCCGAGAAAAATTAGTGAGTCCATGTTGGGCGCAAACCTAAAGAGATCCTTAGCACCGGTTGTCCAAATTTCAATTGAGTTAACAATAACCGCCGTCGCTAATATAAATTGGATATAGACACCATAGGTTTCGAAAAAATCTGGTACTGGCAGGCCAATCATCTTTCCCATAACCATATAAATAATCGGAAAACCTAGAACAAGCGAAGTTATAAAACGATTTCTCAGTTTTTTGACTTCATCAGGAGCTTCCGCTTCGTCATGGTGATGAGAATGTTCTCCCATGTGCTCATCTTCGGCTTTTGCTTTATAGCCAACGGTTTCAATATGTTTTTGGACTTGCTCAACCGATGTTTTGTCCATATCAAATTCAACAGTCACTTTTTCTGTGGCAAAATTTACATTGGCAGAAATAATGCCTGGCTGCTTGCGCAAAAACATCTCTATATTAACCGCGCAAGATGCGCAACTCATACCGAATACTCTTAAAATTATTTTGTGCGTCATTTTGCACCTCCACCACATCCGCAACCCGATGCACCCGAAGGCACAATACTGGAAGAGCCAGCCGCATCGGCGACACCCACACCGGCCGTTAAACCATTTGAACCCAAGTTTGACTTAGGTGAATTAGATGAAGAGGAATTGTCTGCCACTACTTCAATCGTGCCTGAAACCATACCCATCCAACAGCTAAATTTATACTTTCCCGGCTTTGACGGGGTAAATTCCTTTACGCTCGTTTGTCCGTTGGTAAGCGCAATAGAATCAGAAAAAAGCCCCTTTGAAATTATGGCGTTAGTGCACCCGCTGGTGCCATTGTCTTTAATCTCCCATCTAACAGGAATTTCTGCGCGTACCTTTATCGTATCGGGAGTATAACGAAGAGATGTGGCTTCCATTTTAACAACTTGTTTGCCATCAACGATCGGAGGTAAATCACCCTCGGATGCAGCTACGCCTTGACCCGATGAAGATGCAGGGGCTGAATTAACTTTTAGATCGTTCAAACTCGGCAAGCCAAGAATATTCATTTGCGAATTGATATTGAACAGAGCAAAAAAGACAACTATTGTGCCGGCAACGCGCAAAAATTTAGCAGAGGATTCGGCGCTGGACAGAAATTTTACGCTTGAAAATCCTATAACTGCCAACATAGGTAAGGTACCAAGAGCAAAAGTAAGCATAATTAAAGACCCTTGCCAGAAACTGCCGGAGATCAGAGCCAGAGACTGGGCGGTAATAGTGAACCCGCACGGCAGAAAGAAGGTAAGTGCTCCCAGAATCGAAGGCATATATTTACCTTTGAAATGCGACTCATCAGCAATATACCGTGTCAAACCTTTGGGGGCGCTAATCTGAAATTTTTGCAGCGCTTTTACTCCCAGCATTTGAAGACCCAGTAAAATCATCACGGCAGAGATTATTACCACAAGAATAGAGAAGGTAGTGGGAGAAAGTTTGAAAGTGCTGCCAAGTAACCCAAACAACCCCCCAAGCAAAGCGTAAGATACCAATCGCCCGATACTAAATAACAAATGCGGCTCAAGTTTTTTTACAGTTGAGCTTTCATGTGAGTAGAGCTGCGCCCATTGTTTGCTCATCGAGAGAACAAGCCCACCGACTAATGCAGCACAACTTGAAATTCCCGCCAAAAGACCAAAAACAAAGAAAGTGGGCAGTGATGAGGAGGAAGTAACACTGACAAGTGTGGCAAGACGCGTTCTTGGAATTATAACAAAAAGCGCAATTACGATTAAAATCGGCCAGATATATGCCGTCCAAGAACTATTTTTTTCACTCTCGGCTTCGTTCTGTTTTGGAAGATGATTAAAAAACGTATAGCCAAGACGCGAAAAGATATGATTCAACTTGCCGATATTTGGTAATTCATGTTCATATTCGACAACTGCAGTTCCTGACTGGATTGAAACCTCTACGGATTTAATACTATTGAACGAAAGCAGTTTTTTCTCTATTACCACCTCGCAAGATGCGCAGTGCATTCCGCGAATATAATATATATGTTCTTCGATTTGCCCCATTTTTTCTCTCCTTATTTATTGTAGAGTTTTGTTACTTTAAGGATTTCATCAATCATTTCCTGCTTGCGATTTTCGTTTTTCGAGTTCATCGCCTTTTTAAAACAAGTATTTAAGTGACTTTGCATCAAGGTCTGATGCGCGGATTTTAAAAGTCCGATAACTGCCAAATTTTGCTGCATAATGTCAATGCAATATTTGTCTTTTTCTACCATTTCTATAATCTTCCCGAGATGGGACTGAGCTTTTTTAAAAGCAGTAATTTTTTTCTTTTTCAGGTCGTCCATTTTTGGTTTTCCTACCTATACCTATGGTAGAGGTAATAGTTAATAATCTAATAATATATTACAAAACGAGTCTGTCAATACTTGAAAAAACCTAAACTATTGATTTCATCAGAAGAATATGCTAACTTTTGGCCAGAACGAAACCAACCGATTTAGCTTGTTTAACAAGCAATCGGAGGACATACTTGGAGGTAAGTCTCATGCCCAAGCGCAATGGTTT
>Ga0210057_1001977_pt1 | contig 30274 bp, 49 predicted proteins | sample CryGeyCG2114_010_2_FD_183968 | JGI IMG/M metagenome (GOLD analysis project Ga0210057, IMG submission 183968) | Groundwater microbial communities from aquifer - Crystal Geyser CG10_big_fil_rev_8/21/14_0.10 (SPAdes) (version 2) | ecosystem: Environmental > Aquatic > Deep subsurface > Groundwater ...
CCAATAATTACAACGTCTTCTGTAGCTCCATTACTTCTGTGATTCTGCACCAGCCGCGTTTGACGTGGTGATCCATCCATCCATTCTCGATCATCCTCCAACCTCTCCGCCACAGCAAAAGCCTTTTCTCTCGCCAACATCTCCACCAACTTAACTGGACCAGTCTCTTTCACCAACCTCTCATCAAATCCACTCTCTACCACCTTAAATGGCACCCCAAACCACGACAACAATTCCCGTCTCCAATAACTTCCAGATGCCAACACAAGTCTCTTCTTATTCTTTTTGGAGTTTTGGTCATTAATCATTGGAAATTGTTTAGAAATTAGATCAATTAGAAATTAGAAATTTCTATCTTAACAGATCACCTTCAACTTTAAAAAAACTCTCACTCAACCACCAAGTCTTGTTTTAGGCTTAGCACCTTCTCCACACTCTCATCCACTCGTCGTGCAAACCTAGCATCACTCTTATAACTTTCCACCAATGACCTTGCCACCCCCAGCTGCATTCCCGGATCAGCCTTGGCTCCATACACCAACACATCCACTCCTGCCATAATTGCTTGGTATGCCCCCTCCGCATCTCCTACCGCTTCAGTCAACCCTTCCATCTCCATTGCATCCGACCACACCAACACCGGCCGATCACCATTTGCCTCGCCCCTCAACCAAGCCAAACACCGACCACTAATCGTACATGGCAACTTGTCCCCCGCCAGATTTACATGCGTCACCATCACCCCACTCGCCACTCCTATCAGTTGTCCAAACACCTCCGTATCAATCATCTCCACACTCCCCAGCTCCATATGCGGATCTACCTTAGTATCCCCCAATCCTGGATAATGCTTAACCACGGCCATTACCCCCGCTTCACTCAAGCCCTTCACATAGGCTTCGCTCATCGCCACAATCTTCTCTGCACTGGCAGAACAAGTCCTTCCCGCCAATACCTTACTATCAGGATTAGCTCTATCCACCACCGGCCCCCATACTCCACCCACCCCTACACTCACCAATTCCTCTCCCACTTGTCTTCCCAACACTTCTACTTCCTCTACCGAATCCTCACTACACACGTCTTCCCAGCTTGGTATCTCCACAAACCCATTTTTCAATCTCTGCACCTTACCCCCCTCTTGGTCCACCATCACCACCATCTTTGGCATCCCCAAACTCTTTGCATCCTTCTGCCATCCACCAACCAACCGCTTTAATTCCTCTTTATCTAAATCCCCTTCGCTAAACAACCCCACAAATCCCGGTTTAATCGTCGCCAACATCGCCCCAGAACTAGCCACCGATGACTCCGGATGAAAACTGACCGCCATCAGTTGTCCCACCTTTTCCCCTGGGGTCATCATTGCCAACTGCTGTTCTACCCCATCTACTGGCACCGGCAACTCCGCCACCGCCTGTGGTCGCAAATCTCGCCTCACCTCCACCACCGGTCTCACCGCCCAATCAGGCACCATCACAATTCCAAACAAAAACACACTGACTCCAAACAAGAACGCATTAAACGCCCAATACCCCCTCAACCATTTATTAGCCGGAAATCCCATTACTCCCATACCTGTAGCTTACCAAATCTCTACCAAACCACAACCAACCCACACTCTAATTTATTAGAGTTAATCATTATGCTTTTGGTTATTGATCATTGGTTATTTGAATTTTCGCACTAAACCAAACAAGCCCAACTATTATCACCAACACACCAAGGTCCAGTTAGTCTTCGGGATCATCCGCAAGAGGGTGCCCACCCCGATACTTCGCCTTTATCTTGTAGTACTCCCTGTTCTTCTCCTCTTGGGTCATGTCGTCCCTAAACTTCTCCGCCGGATACTTCTCATCATTCTTCACCATCTTCTGTTCAAACGCTCGACTTACATCAATATTTAGTCTCTCCGCCATCACCAACACCCACCACAACACATCGGAAAGTTCATCACATATCGGCCCATAAAGCCTTGCCTCATTCGCCACTTCCTCCCCCGTCTTCCACTGAAAATGTTCCAACAGTTCCGTCGCTTCCAACACCAAGCTTAGGGCAATATCCTTCGGATCCTCGTGCTTCCACCCCCGTTTATCGCGAAAAATCTTCACTTTCTCCCTCAGCTCTTTGATTTTGGTTTGATCGTCGCTTAATCTCATATTGTTTTTAGTTGACTAATTATTAATTTTCATAAACCTTTATTCAATCTCCTTTCCCACCAATCTAGCCGTTTGCGTCTCGCGTCGCCCCCTGCCCTCTACCCGTCTCTAATTCATTCAATTTAGCCTCAACCAAGTCCACACTTTCCTTCCTAAGCTGCACATCCGCCCCACTCTCCTGCCCAGCATCCAATCTACCCCTTTCATTTTTAATCACCTGTCTAACAATCACCACCCTCAACTCATCATTTATCCCATCTATCCCCTCCCACTCTCCAGATAAATCACTGGCCCGGCCATTGTTTCTACAATACAACTCACAATCTCGTCTGTCCTTACTGTCGGCTGCAAACAACTCTAACACAGTTGTAACATCACTCGAAGCCTTCAAATGATCCACCAAACTAAAGTTTTCACCCATTAGTAAATTCTGAACCTCAGAAAAAGCACGCTTTTGAATAATACCCGCTAGTGTCGCCTCTGTAACTTTAGCTCCACCAAAAGCCTTCAGCATCTCCTTCCAAACCCCAGTCCTGCGGTCAATCTCTGCATTAGCAGCCAATCCTTCTTCCATAACCTTTCTACCTCCAATCAATCAAATTCTCCCAATATCTTCTATCATCTGTCTATGATCAAAAGCAATTTTCTCGGGCAACTCCTTCAAATCAAACCACTCCACTCTCTCTGCATCATCACCAGCTCGTGCCGTTTGCTCCTCGTCCACCTCGACCACGTAAGTAATCGCGATATTCTGCCTCCCGTCTTCGTCACGATCAACCGCCGAATACACTCCCAACAAGCCCTTCACCCTGCCTTCTAACCCCGTCTCTTCAGCCAATTCTCTCAACACCCCTTCTTCCACCGTTTCATCCCAAGCCAAATATCCCGCCGGCAGTGCCCACCAACCTTTCATTGGATCCAGCTTTCTTTCTATCATCAACATTTTCCCGCCCCGGACCACCAACGCATGCACACATACATACCGTGCATTAAACCGCCCACAACTATCACACCACCCACCTTTCCCAATCTTCCCCATTGGATACTTCACAAACTCATCGTGTATCGACATTAATCCTCCTGCCTGCTTATCAAGCCCAATTTTGTCAACGTCCCCTTGGTATACGTACCAATTTTGTACTTCTGCCAATTATTTCTATTTATCCAAGCATACTCCTCAAACTCTCTGTTTAACTTTAACTTCTCACTCGCCGCTCTACATCTAAAATACAAATAGATCATATAAAGTTCCTCGCTCTTACCATCACCATAATGCTTTATCGCCGTGTCATCACTAAACCACAACGGTTCTAGGTGAGTTACCTCTACCCCAATCTCCTCTTTCATCTCCCGCACAAAGGCCTCCTCCATCGTCTCTCCCTCCTCAATTCCCCCGCCTGGAATACCCCACTCACCTGCATACACGCCCAACCCATCTGGTTTCTTACAGATTAAATAATCACCTTTATCATTCTGTACTAATCCCACCACACATACTCTTGCTTTCATATCGGTTATTGTACCACCAGATCTTGACAACACCCTCAAAAATCATCATCATAAACCTACATTAACAATCGCTGGTTTGTCTAGGCCAGTCTAAACCAAGTCAAACTTTAAAAAGTTGATACTTGGTCAAAAATAATCCCCAAAAGGATTATTAAAACAAAAAGGTAAATTGGCGCGCATTGACCCTTAAAGTCAAATACCAAGCTTGGGCGGCGGGCTTATAATCCGCTGCTCAATTTACCAGCCGTGCTGGGTTACCTAAAAGTTACTTTGACTCCCTTGTGGAGCTGTAGCTTTTGGACTCGGTCCAAAAAGTCCTTGTCCGCGGTGCCTGGCCACCGACTGGCCTAGACAAGCTAGCGATTTTTGCACCCGCATCTCCTCCAAAAAACCCAACACCCACAACACAACCAACCTCTCTACTTTAACCTCTCACCTTTCCCCTTCAACCTCTCCTTATATCGGGCACGCCCCCGCTTGGCACTTGAGCGTCTCAAAATCAATATCCTCATCTATTCCATCTTGCTTCTCAATCTCGTTGAGTACCTGCATAAATTGTCCAATCGTCACCGCCTCTTCCGGCTGGTACTCATACGCCGTCACGTCCTGCTGTGGCATCACACTACAACACTTCACCTGTGACTGGAACTTCTTGATCATCGCCTTAAACTTCCGGTAATTCACCCTCTCCTTGGTGTACTTGAGCGTGTATGACACCTGGTTGCCCGTATCCACCAACGGGTTGCCATACTCATCTACTCCCACAATCCAATACTTCTCCAGTAGCATCAGCCACTTGTACTGCTCCTCTGGTGTTGCCTCTGCTGCTGTCACCAGTTCTCCATTCATCCCCAACTTACAAATCTCTGGTTGTGTCGGGAACCCTATCACTGTTGTTCCCGAATAGCTCCTCAGCTCCTTAGTCGGGTACTTCATCTTCCGGTACTTCTTCACCAACGGGTCATCGTTTCTAAATTGCACCCACCGGATATACTCTCGCATTGCCGGTAAATGCGCCCCCTCAGACAGCCCAAACAGCTTTGAAGTTGTTCCCGCCGGCTTGATCGTCGTATTCGTGTGTGGCACTCCCACTCCCAGCCACTTGCTATAGTTCTCCGCCTCTTCCACCACCGCTCTCTTAAACCGTGCTAGTGTCATCCAAAAGTCTAAGCTCTTCTTCTCATCAATTAGGTCCCGGAATCCATACCCAAATGCGTTCCAGGCAAACTCATGCACCCCCGTCATCCCCACCCCAATCCGGTTGGTTCTCTTCACTTCCTTGTTATACAAGCTATCCATCGTATTTACCCGGATCAACGCCCTGGTAGTCAACCTAAATGCCTCCTCAGCCGCATCCACGTCTGGTGCAAAGTAAGGCACCACATCTCCAATCACACAGTACCCACCCAACATATTCAAAGTTATCTCCCCACACGGGTTGGGTATCTGCGTATACAACTTGCTTGCCGCCACTCTGGCCAAATGAGAAAGCATCTTCACTGTTTTCTTCCCCGGCTTGTACTTCTTGCTCTCCGCAAACTTACCATTAAAGTACCCATCATAATGCTCGTCATTTTGCACCAACCTGTGTTGATTAATAAACCCAGGCTCTCCAGTGTCGTGGTAATAGCTTGCCTTCAGTACCGCCTCCAACACTTTCTTCGAGTGTCCTGTCTTCTGTTTCCAAAAGTTCTCGTCTACCGACACGCTATTATTAGCGCTCCACAAAAACCCCCCCTTCTTAATATCAATAAAGTCAAAAATCTCCGGATCAGTCCATGTCTTAGTCGCAATCCGCGCTGCTCTCCGCGCTCCCCCCACCAACACACACTCAGCCAGATAATGGTCGGCAAATATCGCCTGTTTCCACGGGCTCATCCCCGCATTCTTAATCGTTGCCACCTTCATAATTGCCTGCATCAGTGGTCGTGGGCCACTCGCTGGCCTGTCCTGCATTCCCCCAATTGGCTGTCCCTTAGCCCGAACTTTACTAAAGTCCAAGATCAACACATCATCCTTATATTTTCGCTCATAAGCCATTACTTCCAGCTTCTCCACTGCCTGCGCCCACCCCTCTCGACTATCTGGCACTTCAAACCAATACACCTTCTTATACTTGTGTTTTGCCTCTCGAACACTCTCATCTTCACCCCACACAAAATCTGCGTGCCGCTCGTCCAATACACACCGCACAATCGGCATATTATCCCAATCCACAATACACATATCATCGTCATACGCTCTCCCCACCCCTGACCCATTCAGCAGCAAATAAAACAGCACATAAGTCGCACTCGAAGTTGCACAGTTAGTAAACACTTCCATATTCCGCGTTGGCTGGGTTTTATCTCCATGTTGCAAGTGTCGTCCACTCATCAACATTATCCCGCTACCTATATACTTTTTCAGCTTCTGGTACTCTTCATCCTTGTGTTTGGTATATTTCCGTCCAGACAACAAGGCCGTATTACCTGCAGCCACCCGCTTAGCTACATCCACCCACTCCTCATCTCCCCTGAGTATGGTTCTCTTTGCCACCGCTTGTCCCAGGCCCGTAGTCAATTTTCGATCAATAAACTTCATTCTCTTCTTCATCTTGGTAGGTATCCACCCCGAAGGTATTGCATCTGCCTTCACCACTTGGTCAACTTGTACCAATTGTCCATTAGTGTGTCCATTATGGTTCAACCCATTATTCTTCCTCGAGTTCTTCCCCTGCTTCTCCATCTTTCCAAACACCTGCTGTTGTAGTTGTAATCCTTTAATCATTTTGTTTTAGGTCAATTAGAATAATTAGGTTAATTAGGTCAATTGTCTTTACTCTTCCCCATTCTTATCTATCTCCTCCAAAGTCTTCTTATAGTCATCTATGCCCTCAAATTCGTAATAGACACTTGCAAAGGCCATATAGCTTGCCAGGTCTAGCTTCTTCAGCCGGTTCAATACCAGCCTGCCCACATCTGCAGCTTTTACCTCTGTTGATTGCCGCTGCATCAGCTTCCGCTCCACTTCATCTATTAACTTTTCAATATCCGAGACGCTAACTTTGCGCTTCCAGGTTGCCTTAGTCAACCCTCGTTTTAACTTCTCCCTATCAAACCTCTCTTTTCTGCCATCTTTCTTCACTATAGATAGGTCGATCCCCTCTACTCTCTCGTAGGTAGTAAACCGCTTGCCACAACGGTTACACTCCCGTCTTCTCCTAATACTCGTGTCCTCCTCTGCCAACCTCGACTCCAACACCCCCACATCTATTACCCCACAATAAGGACACCTCATTATTCTTCCTTTTCCTGTCTCATCTCTACTGTATTGTTAACCAAACGCCAGCCGCTAATATCTAGACGCTCCTGGTTGTTCAGATCACTAAGATTAGTGTTTATGCTGTCTCTCAAACACTATCCTTAGTGTGCAGACATAAAAATAGCTCTCCGTCACTACAGCTGTCAATATAGCTAACCACCTCACAATACTTCAGTCGTTTTTCACCAGGCAAAAAACTGCTTTCCCAGTTTTCACGCAATTTTTGCCGTGTATAATTCTCGCTCTTTATGTTTGCCCCTTTTCACTAGTAGCTAATTTGTGTACGACCTAACCACATTTTGCTTCACCGTCAATCACATTTAGTTCCAGAAATAGCTGCCCACCTGTCCTTTGTCATACCACAATGCCCACAAGTATCACCATTACCCTGCGGCAGATGTGCTCCACAATTAGGGCAGTCAAAACCATCCCTTTCCCTCCCACCAAGGTACCCCACCCGTCCCATATCTGATAAAGCCGGTGCCCCCACTCCCAAACCCAAACCCACCATCACCCCTCCCGGACATCCTCTTCCCCCCACAGCCATACTATCCAACAGTCCATAGCGCCCAGCCACTTCCTGTTCCCACACATAAGCTCTAATTCTCGTCTGCTCACTTATCTCACCCCATTTCACCTTCTGTCTGATTAACTCTTCTCTCATCACCAACTGGGTCCTAAAGTCATTCATTATGGTAGTTGCCTCCACTACCACTCCAGTCTTCCCAAAATTCTCTACCGCCCTCCGTGCAAAACTATACGCCACTTCTAATCTGTCAACTCCCTGCTGCCCTAACGCCGCACCCCAAGCATTATATTCTTCAACTACCACTTGATCTAAAAACTCCACTGCCTGAGCTATCTGGCCTTCATAAGCTTTAAATGCCTCCGGAGTTAACTTTCCTCTGTCATCAACCAACTCGCCCACCACATTTTCTCCCCCTTCAGCCTCCACTGCTTTAATCTTCGCTCTTACCCGGTCAATTTCCCCCACTCCAATCCTCACAGGATTTGCTATTAACGCTGCCTCAGTAACTTCTCCCCTCACCTCCAATTCCTGTCTCAGCTTATTGTTTCCCACCAATGACAAAGATGTCTTGTAATATTTACCTTCAACCCTCTTATCCCCATCTTCTTCAACCACTCTATAAACATAAGTCAAACTCACCGGATCATAACCACACACACCACCAGTATCTGCTGGCAACTGCCACACAAATACCTCCCCACCTTCAGCTTCCTTCCACCATTGTCTCAGCTTGCGGCTAGCCAAAATTTCCCAATACTGCCTACTCCAGTCTTGCCCATCATCACGCCTCTTTTTCGCCCCATTGAGAGTTATGTCCACAATATCAGCACTATGCTGATACGAAGGATGTGTTAGTTTCCATCCATCTCTGCTGCTTTCATCCCTAAAAAATGCCAACGCCACTTCACCCTCGGTTAACACATCCTCAGCTATGGCTGTAAAAAAGTCCTGAAACAAACTTTCCTTAAAACCAACCTTGTCCCCTTGTCTATCCAAACGCAACAATAAATTATAAGTGCTCACCACATTAAAATGCGGATTGCTTACCCTCAAATCAGCAAAAGAACTCTGTTCGTAGTAGCCATTCTCAATTCTGCCCATCACTTCTCCCACCCGAGTAACCAACCATCTAAAATTTATCCTTGCTCCCCACCAACTGGCGGAAACGGAGCACAAAAAAACTTTCCCCGCGGAAAGTTACTAAACTAAACGCTAGCCGCCAATTACTAGCCGCTAAACGCTTGATTCCTGCTCGGGATAAAAACACCATCAGCCACGTGTCTGACTTCGCCTCGCCGAAGCTTTAGCAAAGGCGGGCTTACTCCACCTTTCCACTTCAACCAAACGTCACAGTTGCGGCACAGCCCTTGATTCCCTCACCCACCAAAGCCTTCCAGGCTTTAGTGAAGCAGGTCACAAGGTTCCGTCACCAATGGTTCAGTTTATAAAAGATCGTGTCCTCCGTAGCTTTACGCGTAGGAGGATCAACCCCTAACCTACCTTTTCTCCTCACCTCTGTCAACACCCACCAACCATTCAACCGTTTCTAAATCTCCATCTCAAACCAGTTTGTTTTTCCCCTTAATACTTACTACTTGCTACTAATTTTGACCCCCTCCCACCACGAACAAGCAATCGTATTACTATTACCTTTAACCTTATCCCTTAAACCTGAATTTACATCCCAATCTCAGTTGGCTCCATTTTCTCAGGCGCCACCATCTCCTCATCAGGAGCTGGCATCATTTCTTCACCAGCATCTTCTACCTTCTCCTCGATCACCCCTTTACTATTCAAATCTGCCACCACCAATTTAACCGTATCTACCGCCTGGGCCGCTCCATCCCTGCTCCCCTCACTCACGCTGTCATATACTCCCTCTACCACTTGTTCATGTTTCAATGCCGCCTTACCCATCACTACCAACAACTCTTCATCACCAGCCTTTTCTGCCTCACCTACAGCCGCTTGCAAATACTTCTCCGCCTTCTGGGCTGTTTCCACTGCCAAACTAGACTTACCCCCCTGTGCCAACACCAATGCTGCCCCCACCCTTTTATCCGCATACAATAACATCAACCCCGCTTTATCCGCTGGATTACGCGTTAACCACAACTTCACTCTGTCTCGCACCATCTTCAACATATATAGTGGTTGGTCAGGCAAAATTCCCGGATAAGCCAAATAGTAATCCACTTCTGTATTCACTGGCTCGTTCAAGAGCTGTGGCACCACCATCTCTGCACCCGCACTTGCAGTCTCCACTTCATCACTAGCCGGCGCCACACTTTTAGCACCTGCTGTCACCGCAGACACACACACCAGGCAAAACCCGAACCCAAGCGCTAGTATAGACAAAAAAAATCTTCGCTTCATACTGTGATCTAAATTACAATGTAACCACTATAGTAGCACTCTTGTCAATGCAAAAATTACCCAAACATCATGATTTTTTTAATAACTGCAGACAAAACACCACTACCACCGCTTCGGTATTTTTCCTCCCCAATATTTCCAAAACACCAAAACATCTTCATATTTTAAGGACAATTACTGTGCTTTTTCGGAGCTTAATGCGAAGCAAGAAATCAATGAAGTTAATTTAGATCAATTAGGTCAATTAGAAATTAGGTCAATTTTCCACACCCTAAGTCGTCTTTCCTGCTTCCCTAATTCCCAAATAATCAATTATCGTTCGGGCATACACCTCAGTCACCTGTTTAAGTGATTCCAAAGACACCCACTCATCAGTTTGGTGAGTATTGTCTCCTGCTGGTCCAAATCCACCCACCGCCGGAATATCTCGGGTTATATACATCCACGCACAATTCCACGGCCCCACTCCCCGAACTTGTGGCTTATCACCAATCACTTCCTGCGCATTAGTTGCCAAACTCACCACCACATCTTCCTTAGCATCAATCTCCACTGCTGGCACAAACAACAAATCTGTCACCTCATACTTAATGTCTGGGTACCGAGACAACCTGTCTCTGATCCAAATCTTCACTTGACTACTGGAATTTCCCGGCATCAACCGCACATCTCCATAAGCCTCGCATCGGTCAGGCACCTCGTTAATCGACCTGCCCCCCTCAATCCTGGTAGGAAAGGTAAACACCGGTTTTCTCCCTGGGAACACCTTTGCTGGTTTAAACGGTATCTCCATCTTCTGCAGCGTCCTCACCACCGTCATCATATCTACAATCGCATTTCTCCCCATCTTCTTTTTCTCCCACAACGACAACCCCGTGTGAATCCCCTGACCATATGTTGTCAACTTAAACCTATACCCGCCCCTGTGCCCAATTGCCACCGTATGATCCCCAGGCTCTCCCACAATTGCCGCTTTCGCTTTCACCCCTTTATTAATCAAGTACCGTGTTCCCCACTGGCTACACGCCCCACTTTCCTCATCCACCACAAACGCTAGCGTTAACTTTCCATCCAAATTTATTCCCAAATCACTAATCGCCTTTAAAGCATATACATAAGCAGACAGACTCCCCTTCATATCCAATGCCCCCACTCCATACAGCCGGTTCTTTCTCACTGTTCCCGCAAATGGGTTTACCTTGCTGTTACCCGATGGCTGTACCGTATCCATATGGCCATTTAATATCAAACTCTTCCGATATCGTCTTGGTCCCACCGAACACACCACATTCGGCCGCTTGCTGGAGGCCCCCACTTTCTTCGGGGCAAACCCCAAAGCCTTTAGCCTATTAAAAATTAAATTAGCCACCGGCAACTCCACCGGCTGGTCCAAACTGTCATTTTCAGGAGTAAACGGGTTCACACTCGGCGTCTTAACTAACCGGCCCAAAAATTTAACCTGTGAATCAAAGTTTTTATCTACGGCAGTGGAAATATTCTTAGCCAAATCGGGAGCAATCACGTGCCAGATTGTATCATAGCCAGGCGCCCATTACCATACCACCAGACGGAAAAACTCACTCATTCTCATCCAAACACATATATTGCTGCCCCCCAAATTAAGTGGGCAAACACTGGCGCCGCCAAGTTCCTAAACCGTAAGTACAATATGCTATTAGCCACACTCAGTGTTAACAGTAGCAACACTCTTACTATAATCTGACCCAACCCCACCCCTTCTACCACAAGCACTGGTACGTGTAATGCCGCAAACGCCGTCGCTACCACCAACACTCCAACCAACTCACTTCCTACGTCTTTCACCACCCTTGGTAACATATATCCCATAAAAAGTAGCTCCTCCCAAAATGCAGTCACCAACCCCAATAACATCAAGCTCGACAGTTCCGTCACCGACAAACCAGGGTTAAAGACCACTTCTCCCGTTCTTACAAACCACGCCACTCTCCCAATAACTCCCAACCACAGCCCCATAAACACCCCCAAATACACCGCGGCCAACAACCCCCCAGTCCTCATTCCCAAACTCTCCAACACCTCCTCCAGTTTTCTCACTTTTCCCTTCGCCTCGCCGAAGCTCGTTAGAGCGAAGGAGGGTGCCTTTTCCCTCCACACCATCCACAACACTGGTCCCCCAAACACCAACCCCTTCAACACCGTCTCTTCAAACCATATTGGCATCCGAAATATCAACCTATACAGTCCCCACACCACAAACACAAACCCATACACCCACACCACCCGCCGCAAATCAGCCACCTGCTTCCTGTGAGTCAATAAATATACCTTTTCCTTAATATTCATTACATCTACCCCTTTCTTCAATATCACCATCATAAAGACTCAGCATTATCAAATCAATCACTGAGCCTATTGTCTATCCTCGTAGTGAGCTAAGCAACGAAGACTCTGAGTATGTCGAAGAGCCTATCCCCAATTGCCCAAACCCTGTTGTATAATCCCCCCATGGATAAGCCCAACTACTCCATTGTAATCACTGGTGAATGGCCTGGTGCTGGCCAATCCACCACTGCCTCTCACCTCGCCCAAAAGCTCCACTATACCCGCGTCTATGCGGGTTTTTTGTTCAGAAAATTTGGATTTATCTGGAACCTTGAAAAAAAACGTCTTACCTGGCAACAGTTTGAACAAAAAATCGCCCACAACCAGCTCGACCTCGACTCCTACCAATTCACCGAGTCTGACTTCAGCGAAGAACTAAACCATCAATTTCAATACCAACTGAAAAGTGTTAACACTCCAGAGCTCTGGGACAAGATTATCGACCAACAGTCCCTCAAAGCCTTGTCCAAACCAGGCAATGTTGTCGAAGGTAAAGTTGGCGTCCTTCTCGACAAAACTGGTCTTGTCAAAAACTTTAAGCCCACCCACCCTGTCTACAAATTCCTCTTAACTTGCCCCCCAGAAATTTCCGCCCACCGGATCATTAAACGCCAGATTCACAACAACGAGCTCCCTCAAATGGACCAGGAGGATCCTGCTTATTTAGAATTAGTCCGCCAAACCACCACCAACATCATCGAGCGCCACTTAAGAGATTGGGAACGTTACGAAAAAATCTATGGCATCTTGAGAAGTGATATCTACAAACCCGGTATTATCAAAGTCAGCACTGCCGACCGCGCTGAATCATCCGTCGTCTCCACCATTATTAGCATCATCTCCCAAAAACAATCCTCCTCCTAGTTTGTCATTTGGTATTTACCATTTGATAGATGTTTGATTATTGGTTATTGATTATTGGTTATTACTCTGTGCCTCTATCACTCTCCCCATCACCTCTACAAACAACTCCACCCGCTCCCGAGCCTCAGGCAAAGATATAAAATCCTCATGATCAGCAAAGTAGTGAAATAATTTATTCCGTCCCCTGCTCCATGCCTCCCACACCCGCCGCGCCAAATCCTCATCACCCACTTTCTTAAAAAACCTGTCCATATCATCCCACAACCAATCTTCGTCTCGGAATCTATTCGGCAAATCCGGGTTCAAACTTCTCCCAATCCTAAAATGTCGCCCCTTCAATTGAAACTCACTAATCAATCCACTCCTAAACAACATCTTCTTCAAAAATCCCTCATAAGCTTTAGCTATCGGAAACACCACAAAACTATAATCTGCCATTTGTTCTCTCCTTACCTCCTCCCTTCCTAAAAGCACCACACTCTCTACCACCAGCTCTTGCATTGGTTTATCCAAAAACCCCCACCACTTCTGATTCTCCAAATCTGGTATCATTTCCTTCACCCCCTCCAACTGTTAGAATAACCAAGCACCCAAACATTGTTTGATTACTTTTACCTCACTTTGAATTCTACATTTTCATTTTGATTTTTGCATTTTAATTTCTGACTCAACAGTCTATGGCCAAAAAACATTCCCCAGCCCACCACCACAAAAAGTCCCTCCTCGATGAAAAACTCCAAGAGCTCCGCCGCTCGGCAGGTATACCCAAATCCAAACAGGTTCATCTTCAGCATCTCCACCTCCCCAAACTTCTTCGGTCCAAACGCCTCCTCTTCGCCCTTCTTGTCACTTTTTCTTTACTACTAGTTGTCGTCTTTGCTACCCTCAAAGATCTCCCCTCCCCCACCAAACTTAAAGGCCAATCCTACCCTGTCTCTACTACTATCATGGACAGAAACGGCACTGTCCTCTACGAGATCTACGCTGACCGTAATCGTACTCCTGTCAAACTCGACTCTCTTCCTGATTACGTCAGCAACGCCTCCATCGCCATCGAAGACAAAAATTTCTATCACCACTTTGGCTTCTCCATCGAAGGTATTTCCCGCGCTGCCAAAAACATCCTCCTTCACGACCGCCTTCAAGGTGGATCCACCATTACTCAACAACTAGTCAAAACAGCCCTCCTCACCCCAGAGCGCACTCTGCAAAGAAAGTTCCGCGAGGCTGTCCTCACCATCGGTACCGAAATCATCTACACTAAACACGACATTCTTGAAATGTACTTAAACCACATTCCCTACGGTGGCACCGCCTGGGGTATCGAGGCCGCTGCCAAAACCTACTTCAACAAATCCGCCAAAGACTTAGACCTCGCCGAGGCTGCCCTTCTTGCCGGCCTACCTGCCGCCCCCAGTCGTTACTCTCCCTTTGGCCAAAACCCCGAACTTGCCATCGACCGTCAGCACGAAGTCCTCCGTCGCATGGTCGAAGAGGGCTACCTAACCGAGGAGGAGGCTCAAGCCGCTCGGGACGAAAAGCTCAACTTTGCCACCGGCTCCATCCCCATCAAAGCACCTCACTTCTCCCTCTATATCAAAGATTTATTAACCCAAAAATACGGTGAGCAGACTGTTGAGCGTGGCGGCCTTCGTGTTACCACCACCCTCGATCTCTCCCTCCAACAAGCCGCCGAAGCTTCCTTGGCAGCCGAGCTCAAAGATATTTCCAGGCTCCATGTCACCAACGGCGCCGCTCTTATCACTAAACCTGACACTGGCGAGATCTTAGCCATGGTCGGGTCCAAAAACTACTTCGATACTGACATCGATGGTCAGGTCAACGTCACTCTCAGCCTGCGCCAGCCTGGCTCCTCTATCAAGCCTGTCAACTATGCCGTAGCTTTAGAAAATAAGCTTATCACTCCTGGTACCATGCTCCTGGACATTCCCACTTGCTTTAATTCAATCGGCCAACCCCAATACTGTCCCAAAAACTACGACAACTCATTCCACGGCCCTGTCCAGGTCCGCTTTGCCCTTGGTAACTCCTACAACATTCCCGCCGTCAAAGTTCTCGCCATGAACCAACTAGAAACCTTCATCCACACCGCCAAACTTATGGGTATCAGTTCCTACACCACTCCAGACCAGTATGGGCTCTCCCTCACCCTGGGTGGTGGTGAAGTTACCATGACCGACATGGCCACTGCCTTCGGCACCCTTGCCAATCAAGGTGTCCGCGTCGATCTCCACCCCATCCTTAAAGTCACCGATTGGCAAGGCAATACCCTCGAAGAATATCAACCCCAAGGCACTTTGGACCAAGTTACCTCATTAAACTCCACCGAGTCAGAACCCGCTGCCATCACCGAACAACAAGCCACCTCCATTACCATCAACCCCTACCGCGACCTTTTAAACACTCTCACCAACAAAACTACCGACACCACCACCACGACCTCCACCACCCCACCTCTTCCAGCTGCCTACCGCGTCCTTCACCGCGCTCCTGCCTATCTTATCTCCCACATTCTCCTCGATAACAATGCCCGCGCCGCTGCTTTTGGCACCAACTCCCAGCTTGTCATTCCCGGCCAAGTCGTCTCTGTTAAAACTGGTACTACCAATAATATGAGAGATAACTGGACCATTGGCTACACTCCCCACTACCTCGTCGCCGTCTGGGTCGGCAACAACGACAATACTCCCATGAGCTACGTCGCCTCCGGTATCACTGGTGCTTCCCCCATCTGGCACGACCTCATGACCTACACCCTCAAGGACCAAGAGCCAATCTGGCCAGAAAAACCTGACGACGTCATTAGTCGCGAAATCTGTTCCGTGTCAGGTCTAGTTAGCAACCCAGATCACCCCTGCTCTACCAGGAACGAATTCTTCTGGGAAGGCACTGAACCTGGTGAGTTCGACAATAGCCGCCGCGATATCTGGATCAAAAACGACACCAACCTCCAACCTGCCCCCGGTGACGACGACAACCTCAGACTTGAAAGCCACACTATTCTCTCTGATCCTTTTACCATCGACTACTGCACTGATTGTGCCAAGCCTGTCGACGATCAGGGCAAGATTACCGAACCCCCCCAAATTATCACCCTCCCCTTTATCCTTACCGACAACCCCCTCCACAATAACACCTTCCAAGAAAACCAATAACCTTGTCAGTCACATCAATGCCATCAGCCAAACCAATCAAATCAGTTTGAATCACTGCCCCCCAAACATGCTCAAATTTCTCAATCTAACCAAGGCCTAAATACCAATTCTCCAATTTAGGACATTAGTCATTTTTTAGGTCAATTAGAATAATTACTGTGTCCTCCGTATCTTTACGCGTAGGAGAAGGTCTATTGGGTTAATTAGGTTAATTAGAATAATTAGGTTAATTTCCCCATGTTTACTTCATTATCTGCTACACGTGATACGTCATCCTATCCCAACCACCATCTCCACAATGCCATGAGACAATATAACCATCTAGCCATCAAACCATCTCTTCTCGTCTATTAAGTCAATTAGAATAATTAGGTAAATTAGGTCAATTTCCCTATGTCTCCCTCTCTCCCTCCCACCACCACTCCACCCACCACCCTCTCACCTGCGCCACCCAAACACCGGCCAAGAGCCATTATTATCTTCTTACTTGTCATTTTCCCCTTATCGCTTATCACTTTTCTCTATTTCTACCTCACTTCTACCACCACTCTCATTTCTCCCTTAGGTTCCCTCAGTCAAATCTTAGGAGCTGAAACCCACCCCCAAAAGACCGCCAAAGTCATCTTTGGCTTTCTTCCTTATTGGGAGTTTAAGGACCGCGACTCCATTCGCTACGACCTCCTCACCCACCTAGCCATCTTTGCCGCCGACTTTAATGACCAGGGCCATATCAATACCAGAGAAGCTAACTACCAAGAACCTGGCTGGACCGCCCTCAACTCCACCACTTTCACTCATATTAGAAGAGATGCCAAAGCCGCCGGCACCAAGCTCATTCTTGTTATCAAAGCCTTCGACGCCGATGCCATTGACTCCATCATCTCTCACCCCACCTATACTCAAAACCTCATCAACGAAACTCTAGACCTGGTCAAATCCAAAAGTTACGACGGCATCAATATCGATTTTGAATATGTCCCCGAGGCCAATAACACCACCAAGCAAAATTTTACCAAATTTGTTACCACCCTCTCCCAAACCACCAAACAAGAAATTCCTGGTCTCGACATCAGTGTCGACGTCTTTGGTGACACCTACCAAGGTAACCGTATATGGCAAATCGAAGATCTTGCCCCCTTCGTTGACCACATCATCATCATGGCCTACGACTACCATCGCGCCAGTTCTCCTACTGCTGGCCCTGTCGCCCCCCTCTATGGTGCTGGCCACCTCTGGGACCAGGACATTACCGCCGCTCTCTCCTACTACACCAAAAAGGCCCCAGCCGACAAGCTCATTCTTGGGGTCCCTTACTACGGCTATGAATGGACGACTCCATCAACCACTTATCTTAGTCCCACCATTGCTGGCTCGGGTAGCACCGCCACCTACAAACGCGTCCAACAGCTTATCCAAGATGAAGATGTAGACATTCATTGGGACAACCAAGCCCTCGCTCCCTGGCTTACCTACACCGATCATGGCTCCATTCAACAAATCCACTACGAAGACGTTACCTCATTGGGTCTTAAATACGATCTAGTCAGGCAATCTGGTCTTGGCGGCATCGGCATCTGGGCCTTGGGCTACGACGCCGGTTACTCTAATCTCTGGGACCTCATCTCCAAAAAATTCTTCTCCCCTTCATAATCTCAACATTTTTTTAGACAAATTAGGTCAATTATCTTTATTGTTCTATTTTGACATAGTCTCTGTTACAATCGTTTCATGAAAAATCGGGCAGATCATCAGTCTTTTGGCGTCTCCAACTTCCTCTACCATCTCGGCCACCCCCTCACCCTCACTCTCCTCTGGTTTCTCAAGCAAATCCTCCCCTCCTCTCAGCGGTTCAGTTCGTTTGGTGGCTCAGTGATCAAACTCCTATCCAAGCTCAGTCATTTTTTTACTCCCCCCCCACCTCGCCGTGGTCGCCCCCCCAAAAAACAATCTCTATCTACACTCCTTTACATTAGGTCAATTAAGTTAATTAGATCAATTAGGTCAATTGCCCCCCCTCCCTCTCTCGACTCCATCCGTGCTATTCGCCTCTTTCGTCACCGCCTCCTCAAAATCAAGCTCCATCGTGCCACTCGCCGCGGCCGGCCCAAAAAATCCCCTCCCACCACCATCTACCAGCGCTCATTTCTCTCCCGTCTTTTCATTAACAAAATTAGCTTTGCCAGCCTAATCCTAATCATAACCATAGCTGTTGGTGGCACCCTCTTCTACTTTGAGGTCCTCAAAGATCTCCCCCACCCCACCGATTTGGCTACCACCACCCCGGTCCTTACCACCAAGATCTACGACCGTCACGGCAACCTGCTCTACAAAATCTTCAAAAACGAAAACCGCACCCTCACCTCCATCGACGATATTCCCATCTACCTCCAACAAGCCACCATCTCCATCGAAGATCAAAACTTTTACCAACATTCAGGCTTTTCCCTTCGCGGTATCATTCGCGCTTTCAAGACCAACCTTCAACAAGATTCTCTCCAAGGTGGCTCCACTATCACCCAACAACTCATCAAAAACACTCTCCTCACCCCAGAAAAAACCTTCACCAGAAAGATCAAAGAACTCGTCCTCTCCGTCCTCACTGAGTTTTACTTTACCAAAGACGAAATCCTTACCATGTACTTCAATCAAGTTCCCTATGGAGGTGCTGCTTACGGTATCGAAGAGGCTTCCCAAATGTTTTTCGGCAAGTCAGTAAAATTCTTAACCCTCGCCGAAGCCGCTTTCATTGCCGGCCTCCCCGCCGCCCCTACTCGTTACTCACCCTACGGCACCCAACCAGAGCTCGCCGTTCTCCGCCAGCACCAAGTCCTCCGCCGTATGGTTGAAGATGGTTACATCAGTCTTCAACAAGCCGAAGATGCCAAAGCCCAAAAGATCATTATTCTTCCTCAAAAAATATCAATTGTGGCTCCTCACTTTGTCATGTACATCAAGGACTTATTGGTCGACAAATATGGTCTCGCCGCCGTTGAACAAGGTGGTCTCGAAGTCACCACCTCCATCGACTTAAACATCCAAACCTCTGCCCAAGCCATTGTTACCTCCGAAGTTAACAAGCTTGCTCGCCTCAGGGTCAGCAATGGTGCCGCTCTCGTCACCAACCCCAAAACCGGTGAGATCTTAGCCATGATCGGCTCCAAAGACTACTTTGATACCACCAATGATGGCCAGGTCAATGTCACCCTTCGTGCCCGCCAACCCGGCTCTTCCATCAAACCCATCAACTACGCTGCAGCTCTCGAACGTGGCTTCACTCCTGCCACCATCATCCAAGACACTCCCATCTGCTACAATCTCCCCGGTCAAGCCCCCTACTGCCCCAAGAACTATGACAACACCTACCACGGCAACGTTACTTTACGCCTCGCTCTCGCCAACTCCTTCAACATCCCCGCCGTCAAGACCCTCTCCCAAATCGGCGTCTCCACCATGATCGACAAGGCTCGCCTCATGGGTATCACCACTTGGGGAGATTCTTCTCGTTTTGGCCTCTCCCTCACTCTCGGTGGTGGTGAGGTCAAAATGACCGACATGGCCGTCGCCTATGGCAGCTTCGCCAATCTAGGCTACCGGGTTGATCTCCACCCTATCCTCGAAATCAAAGACTACGACGGCAAAGTTCTAGAAAAATTTAACTGTAAAGCCATTGCCAACTCCCGCATCACTCCAGTCGAACCAGTCTCTGCTAGTACCCAAGAAGTCACCTGTAACGGCACCCGCGTCCTCGACCCCCGAGTTGCCTACCAAATTACCGACATCCTCTCCGACAACCTCGCCCGCTCCCGCGCTTTCGGCTTAAACTCAGTCCTCAACATTCCTGGTCAACAAGTAGCCGTCAAGACCGGCACCACCAACAACTTGCGTGACAACTGGACCTTTGGCTACACCAACAACTACCTGGTCGCCACTTGGGTTGGCAACAACAACAACACCTCCATGAGCTACATTGCCTCAGGCATCACCGGTGCCTCTCCCATTTGGCAACAAATCATGCTTACTCTTCTCGACAAAGATCATCCTGCTACTTTCTCACCCCCCACCAACCTCACCAAGGTCAAAATCTGTACCCTCACCGGCACCCTCGCCTGCAACGGCTGCCCCAGCAAAGAAGAATACTTTCTCCCTGGTACCGAGCCCACCACTCGTTGTAACGAAGACTTGATCAATCAAATCAAGGCCCGCTCCGATCCCAATAATCCCAATCGCGACCGCATTCTTCAAGGAATTTCTACCCAACAACACTAGCCTCATTGCTCCATTATTAACAATGCAACAATGGGACAATCGAACAATCGAGCCATCGATTTCTTAAAACACCATCTCACTCTTTGACTGATTTGTCTCCACTTGGTCCGTCGGCTGTTGTCCTTGGTCCAAACTACCATCAGGAATCACAGATTGCCCATCTTCATCAGGTTTCCGCTCGTTTATCTCCATCGGCTTTTTCTCAAATATAATCTTTCCTTGATCATTTGGTATCACCTGTTTTGTTCCCGATGTAGTACTCCCAAAACTTTCGCTCTCCGACCCGTGGTTACCCACCAATCTCCCATACACCCAAAAAACTATCCCCAACCCCAGAGTTATCACCAACAACCACACCGCCGCCCACCGCGATCCCGTCTCCTTTTGGCTCTTCCTCCTTTGCTTCTTTTCCCCCTCTTCACCCCCCTCACCCTTCCGAAGCCTTGGCGCAGGAGGGTCTTCTATTGGTTTCTTCTTACCTATTCCAAACAACATAATCCTCCTTTGACTCGCCGTAGCTTACCAGTGTAGGCGGTCTTTGACTCGCCGTAGCTTACCAGTGTAGGCGGTCTTTGACTCGCCGTATCCGCCCACCGGCAGAGTAGGCGGTCTTTAGTTAATCCCAATATACGACACCCACCCAAAATACACAAACCACTCAACACCACCCAAACAATTGAGCAATTGAGCCATCTAACCGTCTAGTCACGAGACAATGTGGCAATGAGACAATGTGGCAATGAGACAATGAAGCCATCCAACCATTCAGCCACGCAATCATCTCGCCATCGAGCCATCGGACAATACATACTAGTCACTAGTCGCTTTTTCTACCTCTTGTACTTTTTGTACTTCCCGCACTCTTTCTACTATCTTCTCCACTACTTCCTCAATACTCAATCCTGTGGTATCCACCACCCAGGCTCCAGTAACAACCTTTAGAGGGTCACTTGCTCTCTCCATATCAGTCCTATCTCTCTCTTCAATCTGCTGCTGCATCTCCACCACACTCACTTCCAACCCTTGCTCCCTTAACTGCTCCACTCTTCTCACTGCCCTCTCCTCCAAACTCGCGTCCAAATACACCTTTAGCTGAGCGTTTGGAAGTACTCGATAAGTAATATCCCTCCCCTCCATCACCACACTTTGATTAGCAGCAATCTTTTGTTGTTTCCTCACCATCACTTCCCTCAGTTGTCCTATCTTGGCTACAACCGGCACATTCTTGCTCACTTCCTGATCTCGAATTACCCAAGACACGTCTTCACCATCCACCACCACAGTTATCAATCTTCCATCCACCTCTTCATCTCTAGGCACATGCATTTCCAACTTAGTGGCTTCCATTTTTTTCACCAACTCCTCCACCACTCCCCTCTCCATCTTATCCAAAGCCTCCAAATCAAGTCCCATCCTCATAGCCATCAACGCTGCTGCCCTATAGGTCGCCCCTGTGTCCACATACAAAAAACCCAGTTGTTTTGCCAACAACTTCGACACCGTCCCCTTACCCGCTGCCACCGGCCCATCTATGGCAATCTGGAAGACTTTTTGACCCGTTTTAGTCATTTGTCCTCCCCACACCACAACAAGAGTATTCTCGCCCCTCGTAGTTCCGACAGTTGTCGGAACGAAGTGGGGTCTATAGCAATTTGAAAAATTTGTTTGTCCCCGTTATTCACGGGATCTTATTCTACCAGATGTCATCTGTAATCAAAACACCAACTGGTATAATTCCAGTCATGGAACTTTTTAAACCTTTTTCCTACTACCAACGACTTAGAGAGCAACACCCAAGAATCGACTATGCCCAGACAGTACTCACTATCGGCCTGTTCTCTGCTTTGATCGCACCCAACCCAGAATCAGCAGTCACTGTTGCCGCCGCCCTTTTTGGTTTTTCAACAGCCAGAAAAATCGTCCGCCATTTCTGTAGACCCATCATTGATCTAGGCATCACCGCCGGAGTATTGGCCATAACCCTCGCTTCCACCAACCTAGAAACTATTAACACAAAAATCGACCAGACAGCTAACAAAGGGGCCAAGCTTCTAGACTCGGTTCCCATTATCGGCCATACCTACTCTCAAATACCTCATTTTCTCTCCTCTCTCAACCCAGAACAAACAGCGACTTTGCTTGCTGGTATCACCTTAACTCCACCCACCCTCCGTCTTCTCAAACAATACAGGCATTCTCCCAGATCAGATTAACCAAATTAAAATCTCTCAAGCTGTTTCCACTCTCTCTACTATTTTCTCTACTACCTCATCTATTCCCAAACCAGTTGTATCAAACACCCAAGCATCATCTGTTGGTTTCATTGGATCAATCTTTCTGGTTCTTTCTCGCTCATCTCTTTTCTCCAAATCTCTCTCCACCTGTTCCCTACTCACCCCCTCCCCCTTCCCTCTCAAAAACTCCATCTTCCTCTCCACCCGCTCCGATACACTCGCTGTCAAAAAAATCTTCAAGTTGGCATTAGGCAACACCCGCGAACAAATATCCCTCCCCTCCATCACCACACTTTCTCCCTCAGCAATATTTTGTTGCATCGCCACCAACACTTCCCGTACCCCCCCATGAGTGCTCACCACACTTGCCCCCTCTCCTATATGACTATTCCGAATCTGATTGGATACATCCTTGCCATCAAGTAGCACTGTCACCAACCTTCCATCACTCTCACCTCCATTGGGTTTGTCCAACTCCAACTCCAGTGTTGACATCAACTCCGTCACCTTCTCTTCATCTCCCCAATCCACCCCAGCCTTTTCCGCTTCCAACGCCACCGCCCGGTACATCGCACCTGTATCCACATACAAAAACCCAAGCCTCTCCGCCAACATCTTCGCCACAGTACTCTTCCCCGCCGCCACAGGACCATCTATCGCAATCTGGAAGACTCTTTGACCAATATTAGTCATTTGTCCTCCTTGCACATCAACAACTGTATTCTCGCCCGGCGAATTTCAAGAATGCAAAGGTGGCAACCAAGCAAGTCTTGAAATCTTGTCGGGTCAATAACTATCTCAAATACAGGCTTCATAATACTTTTCCTCATAAATAACCTCCCCACCTTCATTCGAGGTCATTCGAATATTATTCGAGCCAATTAGATTATCCCCCCCCACCAAAAACCCCACCATCCACATCAACTTATGTCTGGCAGGGTTGTATTAATCTTATTTCTTTCTCTTCTTTGCTTTCGCGATTGGCTTGGATTTAGCTCCACCACTACCGTCAATATTTGAAAGCCCAATCAACCCAAATACAATCAATAGCACCGGCCAATATGACAAAACCCCTGCTGGCAATACCTGTAACTTAATCAACAGCATGATTGAGCCAACCAATATGAATGTTACCGGCCAAAACACACCACGTTTGTTATACATACTATTCACCTCCTAGTAGCGCACCCCATATTATCATCGGGGCAGATTAATGATCATTTTTATTATGAAGCTATTTTGAACTCTTATCAACTACTCCACAACTACTCCACACCCCAAGCTTGTTTCATCTCTTTTGCCTCACTTGCCCCCAACACCTTCACCACTATCCCCATCTGCACCATCACCATGTCTCCCACATTCACTTTATCCCCAGACAACATTGCCCGTCGCTTCTCAGAAACCCCAGGATACTCCACCTCCACCTCTCGCTTCTTAACTTTAGTAACCTTCCCCGGAGCCGCTATACACATAACTACCCCCACTAGTCACTAGTCGCCAACCACTAGTCGCTTTAATTAATTTTGCTATTTGGTTTTTTCATTCATTCCCTATATTATAGATACATGTCCGATCCTGCCACCCCCACTCCCAATAAAAAGCTAGTCATTGGTTGGTTCTCATTTACCTGTTGTGAAGACTCCACCATCCTCTTTAGCGAGCTCCTAAATGAACACTTCGATGCCTGGAAAAAACTAGTCGAATTTCGTCATGTCAAAGTCATCAAGAGTAACAATGAGCTTCGCGACCTAGACGTCGCCTTTGTCGAAGGCGCTATTTCCTCACCCACCCAAGCCCAAGAAGTTTTAGACATCAGGAACAACAGTAAGTATGTTGTCGCCATCGGCTCTTGTGCCTGCACCGGCAAACCATCAGCTTCCCGAAACGACCTCCTCCCTGAAGACATCACCGACAAAATCAAATGGTACATGGAAAACTTCGACTACTCCCAAAAAGTTCAAAAGCTAGATGAAGTAATCAAAGTCGACGACTACGTCCAAGGTTGCCCTATGAACGCCGCTTCCTTCCTCACCGCCCTCGACAAATACCTCAAACTCTGTGGTGTCATCCCCGCCGACCCAACTCCTGTCAATCCTCAACCACAACAATAATTATCTGAATTCTGAACTCTTACATCTATGCAACAAGGTACCATCACTCTCGACCATATCACTAAAATCGAAGGCAACGCTGGCCTTAATGTCACGGTCGTTGACGGCAAGGTTACCGATCTTAAGTTCATGATCTCTGACTACCGCCGCTTTTACACCACCGTAGTCAAAGGCAAACCCGCCGTTACCGCCCCCTCTTTTCTCTCTCGTATCTGTGGCACCTGCTCCGTCTCCCACCTTTTTTGCTCTATTGAAGCCGTTGAAAAATCTCAAGGCATCCAAGTTACTGACCAAACCATGACCTTAAGACGGCTTGCTTACGACGCTCTCCTTATCCGCGACCACGCCCTTCACCTTTATTTCTTTTCTCTCCCCGACGTATTAGACATAGACTCAATTCTAGACATCTCGGACGACCCAGATGACCTTGGCTACCAACTCCTCTACGACTCCTTTGCCATTAAACAGCTTGGCACCGACCTTAGCAACACCATCATTGGTGCTGCCATCCACGCCCCTCTACCCACTGTCGGCGGCTTTTTAAGGTTACCTGACCCCACTAAGTTTCCTGCTCTCATCGACCGCCTTGAAGCCATTAGGCCCGCCGTTATCCGCGGCATCAAATGCTTCTTTAACTGGAAAGCTGAACTCATCAGAAACTCCGACTATCTGGCTCTCAGAAACCCAGATCGCTATGACTATTTAGTTGGCGAAGTCATCAACACTGAGGGTAAACGTGTCCCCGAAGAACAATTTCACAACTTCTTAAAATCAGTGGTTATCCCCTACTCTCAAGCCGAAGGTTATGTTTTCTCTGACTCCAAAGAAGACTATCTGGTCGGATCCTTGGCTCGTATCAACCTAAACCGCGACCAACTCCTCCCTAGAACCAAAGCCGACCTTGGTGAATACTTAAGTTTCTTCCCCAGTAACAATGTCTACGACAACAACCTCGCCCAAGCCATCGAAATCCTTCAAGCTGTCGATGAAGCCATCGACATCCTAAAAACCATCCAGATTCAACCCGAAACCCCCATCAAAAAAGATCCCGTTGCTGGTATTGGCGTCGGTGTCATCGAAGCCCCTCGAGGTATCCTCTATCACTTGGCTGAAACCGACAACACTGGTACTATTATCAATTACGACGTCATTGTTCCCACCGCCCAAAACCAAATCAACACTGAAAACGACCTTAAAAAATTCTTTAACGAAAATCTCCACAAAACCAAGGAACAACTCCAACACGAGGCTGAGGTCATCATCCGCGCCTACGACCCCTGCATGTCTTGCGCTACCAACTTCCTCAAAATCAACTGGCATGAAAAATAGTTTGCTCTCCTAATTTCCCCCCAACCTGTATAATTCCTTCCATGTCAGAACTAAAGATTTTTATCGGCGCTAGAGATTCTGGCGAACTCGCTGAACTGGCCATAGAATCAAAATCCAAAGGTTTTACCAACACTCCTCCTATCGCGGATGCAAAAACATTAATCGACTCAACCCCAGGTTTAGAAAGTGTAGAAATCTGGGGAGGACTATTAACAGAGTGTATTCCCCAAATCATATTTCATATAATTGACCATACTTCAGCCGCCATCAGACTTCCTCTCCACAATCTTCGTGCCTACGATGGTGACCACGGTCAACTGCCAACCAATGTTAGAGTTATGATTTTACGAGACGAAATCAAAAGTGATATCTTCAATCCCAGAATCCAATGCCTTGAAGAAGACGGGTCAACAATCATCTTTTCGCAATAACTCCATTAGCAAATTACGCTTCACTTTTCCATTCATCGGCAACCCAATTATCCTCACTTTGCTAATCTCCTCCAATTTCTTCAGATCACGAGTTTCGCGTTTACACATCACAGGCAGAGCATTGGAACAAAGCAATCCCGGGATCGTGTTGCGCCTGCGGCAGTATCTCGGGATTAACCAACTCTCATTTGCTGATTAAGTCCCGATTGCGGGAAACATGCGAAACTCGTGGAGGTGTTTAAGCCAAAACCCCAAATCAAACTCATGGGCACTACCCCTTAGCGGCAACACTAGCGTCCATATGTTGACAGATATGTACACATATGGTAACCTCTCCTCATGAACGACACTCAAACCATTTCTGCCACCTATGCCAGAAATAATTTTTTCCAACTTCTCGACCAATCTTTATTGGAACATAAAACCTTTATCATCAAAAAAGGTCGTATTCCCGTAGCCCACATCACCCCTCCCCAACCTACCACCACCTCCACCGACACCCAAAAACAGCAGCTCCAACTTCTCAACAAAATTGCCGCTTTTCGCCAAACCCTCCCCCCCCAACCAATCAATGCAGTCAAGCTCATCCACCAACTCAGAGACGAAAGAATGAACAAATATGTTAAGTAGTTTTTTGGTTCCAGACACCTCCATCATCATCGCCTCAATTACTCCAGATGAAACAGCCGACATCACCGACACCATCTTTAAATTCATCCATACTCACTCCATCAAACTTATTGCCCCATCTTACCTCCAATTAGAAACCTACTCTGTCATTAGAAAAAAAGTTCATTTTGGCCACATTACTGCCAGTCAAGCAAAAAAATGCCTCCATTTTTTCTCTAAAATGGATATTACCTACTATCCCACCACCACTAAAACCCTCCTAGAATCAACCCAACTTGCAACCAAGCTTTGTCAACCCACCATCTACGACACCATCTTCCTAAGCCTTACCATCAATTATCAAGCCACCTATATTTCCTCTGACAAAAAACTTCTCACCAAAGCCAAAACCATTTACCCCCATTGTTACACTCCCCAAGAATCACTTTCCCTCCTGAATTAATATCCCAATCACCCTATCAACATCTACTTCCCCCCTCATCGGCAACCCTAGTATTTTCACCCCCCTTATCTTTCCCAACTTTTTCAGGTACCTAAGCTGAAATCCCAAATCAAACTCATGGGCACTGCTCCTGGGAGGCAACTCCAACCTATCCAAATCCTTCTCCGTCAACACTGTAACCTTATTAAGCCCCATCACCACATCCATTATTACCACCTCATCCTGTCCCGCAAACGGCAAATCCTCATTGGGTTTTACTTCCACAAATTCCAACCCCACCAATTCATTCTTTTTACTTTTTACTTTTCCCTTTTCACTAATCGCTTTTATCTTATCCACCACTCCAAACACCACTGCATCCGGCGCCCAATCCCTATTCCCAAAGATATAAACTTGCATTAAGGTCAATTAGAATAATTAGTCTGAATTACGAAATACTTGTCAGATGTCATTGTGAGGAGCAGTTGATAACAGCGACGAAGCAATCTAACTCCTCTTGAGATTGCCACACTTGGCTTTCAGCCAGGTTCGCAATGACAAACAATATAGTTTTTATTGATAATTAAGGATAAATGTTAATTTCGTAATTCAGACTAATTAGGTTAATTATGTTTATTTAATTGACCTTCCCACACCACCTGCCACTCCAACACATCCTCTTCCTTCTTAATCGTCAACCCCTCCTTCACAATCACCTGCACCCGATCCAACACCAGGTTTTTAGGATACTCGATCCTCCCCTTCTCCTCTTCCTTATTTTCATTCGACATTGACTTCGAATACACCAGGCTTAAATGAGGTTCTCCTCGATAATCACTCGGCATAAATCTGCTTCTCAGTTTTTGATAATAATCTTCATAAGCCTGATTGACTCGATACTTCACAAACAGTGTCTGTGTAAACACGTCTGTGTAATCTATCCCCTCCGCCACCACCTCTATCTGTTCCACCCCCACACTAGCCTCATTCACCAACTTCACCACTTCATTATCATCCCAACTAGTCCCCAAATAATAAGCAGTTATGTGTGGTGTAAATCCACACGATCCATATCTCGCCGCCAACCTATCAACCTCCTTTCGCAAAGCAACCCTCTGGTCTTCACTTGGCACCAACCAAATCGACACATCTTTATGTGGTTTATTCTGATCCATTTTTTCTCCTCCATCGCATTATACAAAAATCCTTTGCAATTTATGCTTTTAAATTTATACTTACTCCCATGGACACCAAAGCCTTACAACTATTATCTCGATATTCGCTCCCCCCCAACTCTCTCCACTATTGTGGTCTTCCCTCAGCCACCAACATCTTTACCAACTGCATTATCGACGGTAAATGTCGCGAGGTTAAAAAAGAAGTCAAACAATTTATTGTCCTCTGGCCCTACCTCAAAACCATCGGTGAAATTACCAACCTCGATCCGTTTTCATCCCCAGTCATCGAAGCCTACTGGTTTGGCAATCAGTTGTTAAAACAAATCACCCCAGACCACTACCCCATTCTCCTTAAAAACCTTCAAACCCAAGGTGTTCCTAAATTTTTAATTGACGAAATTAAAACCAAAACTCCCACCAAATTTGTACCCATCCATCTTTTTAACATTCTCCACGTCGGTGTTGGTAAGGCATCTGGATCAGTTCCATTTAATCTTGACTCCATTAATAACTGCATGCTCCGCTGGGGCAAGATCATCAAAATCAACCCACCCAACACGCAACCCCAAAATCAAGCAGTCATTAAATCCCGGGATCGTGTTGCGCCTGCGGCAAATCCCGGGATTGATGATCAAAACCATCTACCTACTGCTACCATCAAACTCAACTCGCTCAAACGTGTCGGTTCCAAATACAAATTTCAAATTAAAAACGAAGTCATTCCCTATAACCCGGAGTTCACCCCCCTCCTTCGTCTTGGGCAAACCGCCACCGTCCACTGGAACTTGGTCTGCAAAATTCTCACTCAAACAGAAGAAACTAATCTGGCTCTCTGGACCACCACCCTCATTAACTCCATCTAAACTTCCACCGTTTCCGACACTTCCTTTTTCCTCCCCAAAGCCACAAACATTCCTACCCCCACCAGTATCATTAGTGCCTGCACCAACATTCCTCCAGTCCAAGCATGAGTCACAAATATGGCAGACAGCATATTTGTTACCAATGTAGCCAACACCAGTACAGATGTCACCAACGTCGCTGGAGCCACTCTCAAGGCTCTATACCAGCTCATGGTGTAACCCAACAGTGTTACCACTGTCAGCACCATCCACACCCACTGCATGCTGTTCATTGCTGTCACTTGTAACAAGGCACCGGGATACTTCACCTGTGCCGCCACCAAAAGTATTACCGATCCCAACCCCATCCGGGCACCAGTCACAATGTCTGGATCCACAGTAGCCAACACCTTCTTAGCTATTACGTTCTCTACCGCCCACAACATCGTCGCTACCAATACCATCAACTCACCCTGACTAAACACAAACCCACTAAACCCTCCTACCACCAAATTACTACTAAACAATAATCCCACTGCCGCTACTTGC
>Ga0210057_1001978_pt1 | contig 30245 bp, 33 predicted proteins | sample CryGeyCG2114_010_2_FD_183968 | JGI IMG/M metagenome (GOLD analysis project Ga0210057, IMG submission 183968) | Groundwater microbial communities from aquifer - Crystal Geyser CG10_big_fil_rev_8/21/14_0.10 (SPAdes) (version 2) | ecosystem: Environmental > Aquatic > Deep subsurface > Groundwater ...
GATTTTGATAAAAGCGTATAGCTTGTTGGAATAATTGAAAGTTCGCCGGCAATTGTTTTTGTAACCGTTCCCTCAACACCAACATAATCGCCAATATCTAAAAGCATTAGATTTTTATAGCTTTCATTACCAAGTTCGGTTTTTTTGAAAAATAATTGGATTTTTCCGGTTTCATCCTTTAGATCAGCAAAAGCAATATTTCCGTGAGTTCGAAAAGAAAAAAGCTTTCCAGCGGTTTTAACAATCTTTCCTTCACTTTTTATACATTCATTAATGCTATTTTTTTTATCAAAATTTGCCGGATAAGGATTTATTCCCAGCGCACGGATTTTTTCCAATTTTTCTAAACGATCATTTTTTAAATTAACTGAATAAGACATGTTTGTATTTTACAAAATAATTAAAGAATTTGTTGGGAGAGATTTGAAATTAAAATTAAATCCAGCAATTACTTCTGAACAAATAAGTTTTATATTGAAATTATCACAGTATTTAAGTGAATAATATTCTGGATGTTTTAAATAAAAGCAGTATGCAGAAATTGCATTTTTTTTTGCGAGTCCAATATTCAAAGCTTGAATAGTTTTTGAATTTTTCTTAAGAATGTTAACAGTTTTATCTAATGCTCGAGAAAGATCTATTTTGTCAAGATAACTATTGAGCAGTGACCATATTTTTTGTGCACCAATTTCACCAGGAAGTGAAAGAGTAACACCTTTGAGCAGACCATTAAAAACATAAGAAAAAGTATTGTTTATAAAGGGTTGATTATATTCAATTATATTTCTATGTTGAGGAAAAGATGCGCTTCTTGCATGAATTGTAAAAACATTAGATTGAGGAAATTCCATAAACTTTTCATTTTCTTCCCAAATAGGTTTTAGCGATTTATATTCCTTCCATTTATTATTTTCAAGCCAAGAAAATCCCCAGCCATCACCTTGCCAATCTCCATCAAAAGCCTTACTTTTTTGTGCCATATTAGAAAATGATTTTAATATTCTATTTGGAGATATCAAATTTTTTGATTTACACAAAAGAAAACGGCACATAATAAAAAATATCAAATATTAAATATCAAAAATCAAAAATTTATAAAACTTTTTTTAATACATTAATAACTAAATCAACGTGTTTTTTTTCAATGATATAAGGTGGCAAAAATCGGACAACCATTTCTCCAGCAGGAATGGCTAATATTTTTTCTTCCTGTAATTTTTTCAATATAACATTGCGATTTTCTTTTACTTCAACACCAATCATTAAACCCTGACCCCTGACGTCAAGAATAGACGAAGATTTGATTGATTTTAACTCCTTAATAAAATATTTACCGATGTCTGTTACATGTTTAAGCAACCGATGATCTATTTTATTTAGGGTTGCAATAGTGCCAGCACAGGCTAAAGGATTCCCTCCAAAAGTTGAGGTATGCAGTCCTTTAAAGATAGCATTTCCGACTTTTTGATTAACTATTGTTGCCCCAACCGGTATGCCGCCAGCCAGTCCTTTTCCTAAAGTTAAAATATCTGATTCAATTCCTATTTTTTGGATTGATAATAATGTTCCAGTTCTTCCCATTCCTGTTTGAATTTCATCAACAATAAGCAGGACGTCATATTTATTACAAATTTCTTTAACTTTTGTTAAATAATTTTTATCAGGAACATAGATTCCCCCTTCGCCTTGAATCGGCTCAACAATAAAAGCGGCTGTTTTTTCATTGATTGCTTTTTCTAAAGCCTGTATGTTATTATGTTTAATAAATACAATGTCCCACAAAAGAGGAAGAAATGGTTTTCGATATTTTTCACCGGCAGTTATAGATAGTGCTCCCAAAGTTTTTCCATGATATGCGTTTTCACAGGCAATAATCTTTTTTTTACCTGTTGTGGCAACGGCAAATTTTAAGGCTGCTTCATTCGCCTCTGCTCCAGAGTTTGACCAGTATACATATTTATATGATGAGCCAGAGCGTTTAATAAGAAGTTCTGATGCCTCAGCTCGTTTATCGTTATTAAAACTTCCATGTAAGGTTGTGAGTTTTTGAAGTTGCAAGATCAGTTTGCTTGTGATTTCTTTATCAAGATAACCGAAAATATTAACACCGTAATTACTCATCATATCAAGGTATTTTTCACCATTTTCATCAAAAAGATAGACTCCTTCACCTTTAACAAAAGTAACTCCTCGGTTAACATAAGTATTGACCAGATATTTTTGCTGGAGAAATTGATAATTTTTCATAATATAATGGTTCCGTTGCCATTTAATGCTTTTATAATGGGGTTTTTTATTCGACCATCAGACCAATACATAGTTTTTAATCCTTGACAAAAAGCTTCTTGAGCACCTATTATTTTTTTCTTCATTCGCCCTTGAGCATAACTTAAATATTCAATAAGTTTATTTTTATCAATGGTTTTGATGACGGAAGACTCATCGCCAAATTTTTTCAGGAATCCTGGGGCTTCAAATAATACCACCATTTTTTCAATTTTTAAAGCGCCGGCCATAATGGCAGTTGCCCAATCATTATCAGTATTGATAATTTCGTTATCTTCGCTTAAAGCAGGTGGGCATATTACAGGAATATATTTATTATTCAAAAGGAGATTCAAAAGATTAGTATTTATTTTGTCAACTTTTCCAGTCATACTATTGGAAATTAATTTTATTTTTTTTCCTTCTTGCGAGTAGAGCACTTTTTTGCGTTTACCTTTCCACAGCTGTCCATCAATTCCAGATAGACCGATTGAGTTTATTCCGTTTTGCTGGAGTTTGGAAACAATGTGTTTATTTACAAGTCCGGCATAGACCATAAGAAAAATGTCGATTGCTTTTGCATCCGTATATACACTGCTAACACCAGAAGGAGAAATAATGGTTTTTGTTGGAACATCAAGGCGTTGGGCTATTTTGTCGCGCACTGCACTGGCACCATGAACAAGAATAATTTTTTCGTCTTGTTTAGTTAGTGTTTTTATATCTTGACAGATAAAATTCCAGTTGATTTGTTTTCCACCGCCAACTTTGATAAGAATCATAATACTTTATCTTTAATCTAAATTTTCAACTCTGTTTTTTAAATATTCTTCTTTAATGGCGAGTTTTGGTAAATGATAATGCTTTGTAATTGTTTCGAGAATTTTTTCTGGCTTGTTTTTTTTATTCATTTCATGTGACTTGGATTTGAATTCTTTGGCAATTGCCAATGCTTGATCTTTGGTTAGATCATAATATTGGAACTCTCTTAGATAATAATATATTAGATTTTTCCCGCTTAAAGGTCCAAGCAGTAGTTGGTTTTTGTTGACGCCAAAGATTTTTAGATCATGTCCTTCATAAACATAGGAATTATTTAATACTGCTTTTTGGTGAACTCCAGCTGTGTGGGTGCGATTTGTGATGGAAACTGGTTCATTTGCCGGTACATGTAACTTTAATATCAAACCCATCAGTACGTTTAATGGATAACATAATCTCAGGTGGTAATTCTTGCATAAATACTTATTTTCATAAAATAGATTTAATAGCAGTCCAGTAATTGATGTAATTCCTGATCGTTCAGCCATTCCCCAAATTGACGTATCAATGTATGCGGCTCCATTTGAAATTGCAGTAACGGCATTAATAAGCGAAAGTCCTCGATCATTATGAAAGTGACATTCCAGATCTGTTTTGGGATATCTTTGCCTTAAAGCAATCACTCGCTCTTTTACCATGGAGGGCGTTGCAATCCCAACCGTATCTGGCATGCCAAATGTATTAACGTACTCATAAACTTCATCGTACATAAGAAAAATATCGTTTAGCGAAGTGCGAAAACAATCTTCAGCACTAAAGCGGATATAAATATTAGGATAAGATTTTCGCGTTTTTTTAATAATATTTTTACCAGTTTTTATTATTTCTTTAAATGTCACGCCATGACTGAATTTTTGAGCATTCTCGTTCATTCCAATATAAATGTTTAAACCGTCAAATCCAGCTTCAATCGCTCTTTTAATATCTTGAGGATGGGTGCGGCAGTGTGCTAATAATAAAATATTATTTATTTTTAATGAACGAATATATTTTTTTAACCGAATAAAATCTTCATATTCTGATTTGCTTACAACCGGAGAAAAAAATTCAAAATTTCTCACGCCCAATTTAATCAGACCATAAATAAGATTTTTTTTATCATCAAATGTCAGGCGGTATTTATATGAGTCAAACATTAAAGGTGATTGTTGGCCGTCACGAAAAGTTGTGTCAATAAATCCTTTAAACTGTTTATTATTATTTCTCATTAAATCGGGTGTAATCCAGAAAATTCTAATCCATGTGTTTCAGGAAAGTTATACATAACATTCATTGCTTGGACTGCTTGACCGGCTGTTCCCTTAACAAGATTATCTATAGCAGCGATGATGACCAGTCTTTCTGATGTTTGATCCATCTCAAACCCGATGTCACAGTAGTTAGTTCCCTGAAGAATTTTTGGTTCAGGAAAACGATATAAACCCTGGCGTTCTTTAACAATGCGGATAAAAGGTTCGTTTCCATATTCAGTTCGGTAGGCCTTCCAAACGTCTTTTTCTGTTATTAATTTTTTTGGCGTTGTATGAATTGTCACTAAAAGCCCTCGAACCATGTCAATCGCGGTGGCGGAAATGGCAATGTCCAGTTTTTTTCCTCTATAAAGATTTAATTCTTGAAGAATTTCGGCCGTATGACGATGACCGGTTGGCATATATGATCGCACAACTCCAGCACGTTCCGGATGATGAGAAGAAAACGAAGGTTTAATTCCGGCTTGAGAACTGCTCATTTTCGCATCAATAATTATTCTTTCTTTAATTAGATCATGTTTAATAAGCGGATATAAGGCTAAAATAGAAACTGTTGCTTCGCAACCTCCACAGGCAATATAGTTTGATTTTTTAATTTGCTCACGATGAAGTTCGGCTATTCCATAGATAAATTTAGAAAGAAGCTTTGGGTTTTTATGTTTCCGGTGATACCAATGTTCAAAAACATTTTTATCATGAATACGATAATCAGCTCCAAGATCGATAATTTTTTCGGCAAATTTTTTTAATTCTAGCATAGTTTTCATGGATTCACAGTTCGGCAAGGCAACAAAAAGGAGATCGCATTTTTTTAAATCATCTGGATGGGAAAATGCAAGATCGGTTTTTTTCCTTAAATTAGGGTGGATTGAAGATACTAATTGGTGAGTGAACTGTCTTGAAGTTGCTTGCTGAATTTTAATTTTTGAGTGTTCTAATAGAATTCGTAATAGTTCTCCTCCAGCATATCCTGATGCTCCATATATTGACGCTGTAATCATAGATTTTTTGCCGTTTTAATACAATAATCAATAATTGCACCCGAGATGCTGACTCCAGTTGGTTTTTCAGAGTTTTTAAATTCAGTGGTATGATTGATTTCATTTATTTGCAATCCCTCTTCTGTTTCAAATACATCCATAGAAAGGATTCCACCACCAACAGCATCTGATGCTTTTTTAGATATTTTTGATAGTTCTTTTGTCACGGGACAATTTGTTGCTACTCCACCCCTGGCAGTATTGGTAATCCAATGGGGAGAGTCTCTGTATATAGCGCAAATTGTTACACCATCAATCACAAAGGAACGAATATCTCGTCCTGGTTTTTTAATATATTTTTGAATATAAAAAGATTTTTGATGAGGTGAACCAAGTACATCTTTATGTTCTAATATTGTTTCAAGAGCGTCAATATCATTGACTTTTGCCAGTAATCTTCCCCATGATCCAAGAGGTGGTTTGATGACAGTTGGAAAACCACCGATTTGTTTTATGGCTTGTTGAGCTTGATCAGCATTAAAGACCATGGCAAAGTCTGGAGTTGGCACATTAGCTTTTTGAAGCATTAGAGAAGTCACAAATTTATCTTCACATATAGTTGTCACAGAAGAGTTATTAATTACTGGAATATTAAGTGATTCATAAAAATATGTGGCGTGTTTTCCTTTTACTGTTGAGACACATCTTTCCAGGGCAACATCAAAATCGCAACGATAGGTTTTTCTATTAAAGATTTCTTCTCTGACATCAATAAGCTTTATTTTTACGTCTCTTTTTTTTGCCGCTTCAATAATTAATTTTTCGTCTCCACGAATGGTTGAGTGGAGAAGTCCGATTGTAATCATAATATTATTTATTCTCCCCAATCTTCTTCCACTTTTGGAGCTTCTTCAAGAGTGGGATTGTTTCTTTTTAAGCTTGTCACTACAAGTCGTGTATGACATTCGGAACAACTAATGATTTCGGACTCTTCCGTATTTTTTGGAAGAGTTACTTGAGCATCACAGGTTGGACAATTTGTTTTTAACATAAACGTAATTATATTTATTAAATGTAATTAGTCAATTTTTTAAACAATTTTGACAAAAAGAGTATAAAATGTTAAAATTCAAACATGATAACTATTCCCCAAGTGGTTGAAGAGATAATTCAAAGACAACCTTTTTTAATCGACATGATTAACGATGGATTAATTAACCATTCTTCTTTGGCGCGAAAGATTAAACCGGAGATTGAAGAAAAATTATATAAAACTGTACAATTGGGAGCAGTGGTAATGGCGTTGAAACGATTGAAGAAAAATTTGAAAACAAAGTTAATAATAAAGCTACCTTTTAGCAATCCTGACATATTGGTTCGCTCAAATTTAATGGAAATAACCGCTCCCACCAAAACTTTAAATAAAGTAAAATATATCTCCCGTCTTCATAGCATTGCTAATGAAGATAATTTATTTTTTGCCATTACTGAAGGAGTAGTGGAAACTACCATTATCACCAGTCGTGATTTAAAAAAAGAATTACTAAAAGTTATTGATGTTGACAATGTCATTGCTCAATATCAGCAATTATCGGCGATTACGATTAAATTGAATAAGGAGACAGTAACGACACCTGGGGCTTACTATCAAATCTTGAAAATCTTAGCCTGGGAAAATATCAATGTCATTGAGATTGTCTCCACTTATACTGAAGTCACAATTATTCTTGATGACAAAGACGTTGACCGGGCGTTCAGCGTGTTGAAAAAAAAGTTGTGATAGGTAATTATGAATCATTACGATTGAAAATAAACATGAAGCTTAGTGTCAAGAGCGCGTGAGATTCTTTCCAAGAAAGAAAAGGTCGGATATGATTCCATATTCTCCAATCTAGATATTACCGGTTGTTTAGACCCTATTTTTTTAGCCAGTTCTTTTTGACTGAGGTTTTTTTTCAAACGCGCGTTGATAAAACTACGTACCAGTTGGAATCGTGGTTCATAATTATCTGATAGTTTCTTAAATCCTTTTCTTTTTAAAAGTTTCTTTTCGTATTGACTCCATGTAGTTAAATCGTTCAATTTTCTCATATTATCTCCTAAATAAATATAACAAAATTATTATATTAATAAAAAGGTTAATTGTCAAATTCTTTTTGACGATTTACAGCGACCTGGATTTCTTTATGTGGTGTTTTGTTCGTTTTCTTTACAAAACCATGAAGAATTAAAAAGATATTGGGACGAAAATAACAAAAAAATAATCTGATTTGGATTACAGATTTAATTCTTAATTCAAAAAGATTAGAATAACTATTAATTTTTTTCACCTTTGATGTAGACAATAGCGATAGGCTATATTCTTCAAGTAGTCTAATATCAGACTTTATTTTAAGAACGATTTTGTTTGGAAACTTATCAATAAAATCCAAAATTACTTCTCTTTTTGATAAGCTTTTATAAAACACGATTTTGTACTTCGTTGTTTTTAACATTAATTTATTAAATACAAGAATTACTCTTTGATTTCAACGGTTTATAAACCACGTTGTAGGAAGTTTAGATTGTCATAATAGAAAATTTTTTCTGATATACCATCATTATATATAGCCTACATATGTAGTATTAAAATAAGAAATTATCTAAGCTATAATAGCTATTATATGGATCAATTAATTATTAATTCCAGTACTGAATTAAGAAAGATCAGCGTTATAGATAATGATGAAAAATTAGTTGATTTAAGAGAAAAATGTTCTCAAAATAAATTTAAAATTGCAAGCTACATTAAAAAGAATGGTGGTGATAAAGCAGTTTTTGACGCACACTTTGTTCGAGAAGGTGTTGCTGTTCGTTTAAATATGGCACAGGCACTTCTCCCAGAAGGTTGTCGACTAATGATTGTGTGTGGCTATCGTTCTCCAGTCATGCAACAAAAAAGTTATGACGCTGTGTATAAATCACTTCAACAAGAACGCCCTTCTTGGAGTAAAGAGCAACTTGAAAAAGAAATGGAAAACCGAGTGTCTCCGGTTGACATTGCTCCACATTGCACAGGAGGCGCAATCGATTTAACAATTGTTGATAAATTAAATTGTCAGCTTAATATGGGAACGAATTTAGATGAATTTTCCAAAAAAACTTACACAAACTCACCTCAAATTTCTCAAAAAGCAAAAGAAAATAGATCTTTATTAAAAAAAGTTATGACCCTTGCAGGATTTGTCAATTTTCCTGCAGAATGGTGGCACTGGTCATATGGTGATCGAGAATGGGCAAATCTCCAAAGAAATAAAACTGCAATCTACGATATTATCGAAAAGTAGAAAAGATAAACACATCAATTTATTTTAAATGGAGAAATTAGATACATTTTAATATACTTTCTGCATGAGTAAACTAATCCATTTTTTAAACGGAAAATTTGTAACAGATGATGAGCTTCTTATTTCTCCAAGAGATTTAGGATATGTTCGTGGCTACTCAGTCGCTGATTTTATCGTTACCCATAATCATCAACCATTTAAACTATTCGAACATGTTGATAGATTATTTAAATCAGCAGAAATAATTGGACTACAAATTCCTTGGAATAAAGAACAAATAAGTTCATGGGTAAAAGAAACATTGGATAAAAACGATAAAGACACAGAAAAAGCTGTAAAAATTATTTTTTCCGGTGGTGTTTCCCATTCTCTTCATCAAGCTAAAATTCCAACAATAGTTATGATCGTTAATCTGCGAATTCGAAAACCAGCAAGCGATTATGAAAAAGGAGTCAAGGTGATTGCAGTTAAATACAAACGTCAATATCCTGAAGCAAAACAAACTCATTATGTTGAAGCAATAAAACAACTGGCACAAGTTAAAGAGGAGGGAATTGAGGATTTAATTTATTATGATGATTCTCAAGTTTACGAAGGATCTGGTACTAATATATTTGCGGTTATTGATAATAAATTGGTAACGACTAAATCAAATATCGTTTATGGAATTACCAGAAATACCATTTTGGAAATACTTAAACTGCCCATTCCAATTGAAATTCATGACTTTACTTTTAATGAATTACTCAAAGCTACAGAAGTTTTTATAACCGGCAGTAATAGCGAGGTTAGGGGCGTTGTTGAGATGAATGGAAAAATTATTGGCGATGGAAAAGTTGGAAAAATTACAAATGAAGTTGTAAAACAGTATAGGAATTATGTTCAAAAGACAACTAACAAAGAACAGTAAAATTACTTTGATCAATAATTAATAATTAGTAGAAATCTTCATCACTGAAACAAAGTTGAAAGGATGGAGCAATCTATTCTTTTGAAAAAATTGTAATTCCTCCATTTGCTCCTTTGAAATTGAAAGATTTTTCAAATTCTTGTAATGAAACTTTTCTCGATTTAATTGGTGGCAAACCCGGATCGTGAAGAATAATATTTACTCCGTCAAAATCATAAAGTAGAACAAAATGCAGGCTAAAACCATCTCGATGGTTTAATATACGTGAATTTATTTCTACTCCAATTAGCGCCACCCCCTTTAATAGTTGAATTATCTCTTCAATTGTTGCTCGTCTTGTTTCATGTTCGACCTTTTTTAGATATTCTGGAATGTATTTTATCACTGAAACAATATTGCTTTTTTTAAGATAATAGTCATAAGTTTCTTTTCCAACAATTGTGGATAAATATTTAATACCTTCGTTATATAATTTTTGATAGTCAACCGGTTCAATATTTTTAACCTTTAGTCCCATCTTTGCGAATTCCATTTCCCCAATAAAAGTCCAAGTTGCTTTTCCTGGAATTGCTTTAGTTAATTTATCAAGCTCTACCCATGTATAGTCTTTGCCTAAAAAATGTTTTGAAACCATTCGAAAAACTGCATTAACGCAATGCATATTGTCTTTACTGTTTTTGACAAATGGTACTACTTTTTTCATGAAATATTATAATAAAAAAACATCTAATTTTCTATTAAGCACAATCGGTTGTGTTGCTAAAATTTCTGCAGTTTAAGACAATTCAGGTAAAGGATATAAACAATATAGTTTTTTATTTAACACATGGGCAAATGCCATTTCAATCAAGGTATTTCCACCAATATAACCTTTTATTCCTTTTTTTCTGGATTAACAACTAAAACAACATCATGATTTTTAATTTTTTCAAAATATCCACGAATTAAATCGTGTTGAATTTTAGTATCTGCCTTTTCTGATGAAGTGGTTATATCAGTCGGTCTTAAATCTTCTCTTTTTACTCCTTCTGGTATTTCAACAATATGACCTGCTTTTTCTAAAATCTTTTTAGCATTAATAATTTCATCAATTGCTGATAGCGAACCACAAATGATGATTTTCATATTTATTTTGCTAACCATTCAGATAGAACTTTTGATAACTCTTTTTGATGCTGACTGCATCCATGATCCGCGTTCTTAATCATTGTATATTCAAAATTTGGCTTATACTTTTTTAAAATATCAATAACTTTTGGAACGTCTCCCCAAGCATATTCGTCCTTTTCTCCATAAATAACTAAGGTGGGTTTATTAATTGATTTAAAATGTCGAAAAAGGCATTTTTTAGATAACTTGATGTTTTTAATTACTTCTAAAAAAGGAAATATGTTATAATCACCATCGGGATTGGCGATATCATAAAACCCAACATAAGAAAAGATTTCTTCAGGCAATAATTCACATATAAGATCTTCACCTTTTCTTTTTCTAATTTTATCTTTTGATTTTTTTAGAAGTTTAAAGAATCTCTTTTTCCCAAGTTCATTGTAATAAATGCCAGTGTCATCACCACCGCCTAAAAGTACGTATTTTGAAACTGGATTATTTGGTTTGTAGTAATTATAAACGCAAATTTTATTCGCTCCAGTAGACTCACCTATAAGATAAAATTCTTCATATCCTTTTTGTTTGAGGTAATTAATCGAAGCGTCAATGTCTTTTATACAATCCTTAATTTTTTCATAAGCCATACCAAATCTTTTGCGTTCTTCAGTTCCATTCTTTTTAGTAATATTTAACTTTTTAATCAGGTGTGCGCCTCTATTATTAAATAAAAGATAGGAAATGCCTTTATTATTTAAAGCCTTTGCTTGTTCTTCTTTTAGATCATCACTGTAAAAGACCGAGGAACTTCCATTTCCATGAAGGAAAATAGCAGCCTTTTTTGATTTATCAATTTCGTAAAAAAGACCTGGTAAAGTTAAACCATCCTCGGTTTTAATTTGAACGATTTGTGGTAATTTCATAAATCCTTAATAAAATGATAACCGTAATTTGTAAAGCCTAAATTTTCATAGAACTTGTGTGCACCTTCGTGTTTATAATGAGGCTCAATAAATAATCGATGACAGTTTAATTCTTTAGCTTTTGATAAAACTTTATCCATAAGCATTTTCCCAACACTTTTTCTGCGAAAAGCAGGAGAAACATATAATTCATCCAATTCTGCAATAAGTTTAGGATAGCGGATCACCAGTCGAATAGAAAAAGAAACGAAGCCAACTAATTTATCATTATCTTCGGCAACATAAATGAAGTTTTTATTACTTTTTCTCACTTTTTCAAAACTGTCATTGTCATACTTAGAGTATCGATCAGAATCAACAAAATCATTATAAAGTCCCATCAGATCCTTATAATCAGACTTTTTAGCTTCTCTAATAATCATGATTAGATTATAACAAATATTAACCCACATATTAAATTCTTTACAATCTCTAATTTTGATACAATCAAATCATGCTAGTTTTTATCGATGATTCCGGCGACCCTGGATTTAAGACAGATAAGGGTTCGAGTAAAATCTTTGTGATTGCGATGGTAATTTTTAAAGATAATCTTGAGGCGGAAAAAACCTCACTTTCAATTAAAGAGTTGAGAAGAAAGCTTAAAATGTCTGATTTGTCCGAATTTAAATTTAACAAGAGTAGTAAAAAATTTAGACGAGCTTTTATAGAAACAGCAAAAAGATATGATTTTAAAATTAGGGCGATTGTTGTTAATAAGAAAGATATATATAGCCAAAGGTTAAGAGCTCATAAGGAAAATTTTTACAACTATATTATTATGCAAGTTATTAAAAACAGTAAATCAATAAAAAAGGCCAAATTAAAATTTGATAAAAGAGGAGAAATAGAAATTAGAAATCAGCTACGTGTCTATTTGAGTCGCGAATTAGATAATAAAAAGAATAATATATTCAATGATCTAAAATTTGTTGATTCACGTCAAAATACACTAATCCAATTAGCGGATATGGTTGCTGGCAGTATTTTTTCATTCTACACAGTTAAAGATAAAAATTATCTTGAAGAATTAAAAAAATGGAAGCGGGTTGAAGACATCTGGACTTTCAGATAAAAAAAACGACCCTGTCTCTATCCAAACGTTAGTCTGGAACGCGCACCATCCGGTGACAATTCGAGTTTCAGGGTCTATGTATAGATATTATATATTATTGATTATCAAATAACATTGTGAATTATTAATTAGGTTGTTAAAACAAAATAATTTTCTACTTGACAAAAAGATGGAGAAAAAATCATATTTTAGAGATTTGTCAAATTCATTAAAATACTGATTAGAAAATTCTACATCCAAACGAGATAGAAAAAAGAAACCAATCTGTATGATAAAATATACATTATTGTATTTTGCTAATTAGAGTTCTGAATTCTAAATTTTAGATTTCAGATTCAATTAGCCCGAGTGGTGGAATGGCAGACACGCAGGACTTAAAATCCTGTGACGCAAGTCGTGAGGGTTCGACTCCCTCCTTGGGCACAAAAGGACCTAATTTTAGGAATCCCTAAATATGTTAAACAATGGTGTTTTTTATCTTGTTTCGTTTTCTTTTCTAACAGGTTTTGGAAGTTACTTTGTTAAAACCATTCAAGGTTTAAATCCCCAACAATTTTTTTTATCGTGCAATTTTAGCTTCAATTTTTCTTTTTAGTATTGCTATTGTTACTGGAAAATTGAAAGAACTCAAATTACGTTTTCTTGTAGCTACATTTATTATGGTCTTAGTTGAAGGGCTATCTATTTATTTTTTATTATCTTGCATTAGAAAAAACGACAATAGCAAATGTAATTCTTCTTATCTATACAGCTCTAATTTTTAGCGTTGTCTTAGCAGCAATTTTCTTACACGAAAAAAATAGAAAAAAGAACACTAGTTGCAATTGCTTTTTCTTTTATTGGAGTGATGATTGTTATTGACCCAACACAAATAAAAGTTAATCCACAACAATATTACGGATCACTTTTTGCGCTATTAGGCGGTTTTTTCTATTCGGCAATGGCAATCAGCTCAAAATCATTAACACAAAAAACCACCCCGTTATATGCTGCTTTCTGGCAGTACTTTATAATTATTTTACTTTCTTTTGCTTTTGCTCTTCCGTTTAATCTGACTAAAGTAACCACAAATATAATTCCATTACTTTATCTAGGTTGGGCAGCAGGAGGTATAGCTTTTTTACTCTACATGAAGGGAATTGCAAAAGTTAAGGGTCAAATTATCCAAGTGATAACAACGTTGGAAATCGTAATCGGAATTTTATCAGGAGTAATCTTATTGGGAGAAAAACTAAACTTACCAACGATATTCGGCGGCACATTAATTCTTTTCAGCGTTTTTATCGTTTCTTCAAAAAGTAATAAATAATTTTTCTGTGATCCTAATCGGAATCGAACCGATGTTTGCAGGTTGAGAACCTGCCGTCCTAACCACTGGACGATAGGACCTAAACTAAATTTCAATTATCAACTTTTAACATACCTATACTAAACAATGTCATTGCGAGGATTATAAGACGCCGCAATCCCTGCCTGCCGGCAGGTCGTTACTAATAAGACGTCTTATATTAACGGGATTGCTTCGGTCATCCTGACTAAAGCATTGGGATTCCCTCGCAATGACAAATTATCAAAATTTGACAATTAACTTTAACTAATGTAATATTTTATCACCCCTTTAGTTATTCAACAACCTGAACCAAGGGGAATTTTTTTATGAATAATAAAATTCAATTAACAAAAACCGGTTTTGAGAAATTACAATCTGATTTTGAAAATCTTAAAAAGAAAGGTTTACCAGAGGCAATCAGTCGTTTGCAAAAAGCCCGTAATATGGGTGATTTAAAAGAAAACAGTGAATATGCTGCTGCAAAAGAAAACTTAGCTTTTGTGGAAAATCGCGTTGCCGAATTAGAACAAATGATACAACGAGTAGAAATTGTTAATACTAACTCAACGAGTAATACAATATCATTGGGTCAAATGTTTGTGGTTGTAATTGATGGTGAAGAAAAACAAATATCAATTGTTGGAGAATATGAAGCTAATCCTCTTGAAGAAAAATATTCAGTGACGTCACCAATTGGCAAAGCACTGCTTGGAAAGAAAGTTGGTGAAGCAGTTGAAATAAACATTCCTGCCGGAAAAATAATCTACACGATTAAATCTATCCAATAAAAAACCACCGGTTTAAGATGATTTTTTAAATGGCTTGTTATTGTATTAATTACAGTTAGCTGCATTGTTTATGCCCTGATTGGTTGATTCACCGGTGATTGAATAAGCTGTTGCGACCTCAGTTTTTGAAAGATCTTTACTACAGTATGACCCTTTTTCTTTAGAGCTGCAACAGACTAATTCTTTCATCGCGTTTGGAATTCTACCTCCAAAATCAAATTCTGAAACGACTTGTTTATCGTTTAAAAGTAAAGTTGGCGAACTTCCGATTTGATATTTGTTTGCTAAATCAAAATCTTTTTGGGCAAATGCAAGTCCTCTGGTTTTATCATCAACACAACCTTTTAATTGAGTTGTATTTATTCCCGTTGATGATAAGCATTCTTCAGATTTGCCTTCTTTCATGTAACAACCAACATATTCCCAATAATTTTCTTTTTGTTCCTCACGAATACAAATCTGTTGGAGATTTTCTTGAGCTTCTTTATCGCCGTGCATCGAAGTAATTTTTCCGTTTTCAATTGCACCAATATATTTAACATCAATATTATTAGACAATGCTGGTTGCTCATCGATTGTTTTTTTAATTACACGTTGCATTTGCAAACCAAACGGACAATCAGCAACAACATATGCAGTTAACTTTGTGTTATCAACTTTTGTTAGATCGTTACAGGTTAATTTTTTGGTTTGCGTTTGAGCAGCTGGTGCAGTTTTTCCAAGAGTGTCAACCTTTATACCAGATACAAAAAGAATTTTACCGTCTTTTGTAATATACGAATTATACTTTTGATCTCCGCCACTTTTTAATATTAATTCAAATTCGTAAACACCACTTGTATCTGTTATTTTTCCAATCTCAAATTTTGTTGCAGGATTATTTATTACCTTCTTTACCGCATTTGGAATAATATTATTTTTTATATTTGATAGTGCGTTCTTTTGTGAAAGTTTACGGAATAAAAGACCAGCTAATACTATTAATAAGATTATAAAAAATATTGTTCCTTTATTAAGTTTAGATTTGGTTGGGGTTTTTTCAATGTTTGTAACTTTTTCAACCTGAGTAGAATGACGGGCGATTGGTTTTATATTTTTTTTAACTTTATTCATAATTAAAAATAAATTATTAACAAATATGTATACCCATCTTACTCCCGCTTGCAACTTTCTAAGTTATAATAGTGGATTAAATGGGTATATACTGGGAAAACTTATTACAAACTCAAGTTTTTTCAGTATATAAATATATTTAATCATAATAACATAATGGAAAAATATAAAATTGTCAAATGTAAGAAAAAATAAATTAACAAATCAAGCTAATGGAGTACCAGATAAAATTATTTTCTTTGCATTGATCACAATTGGATTATTTTCCAGGTCATAAACTAATATCATTCCTTGAGATTGATATCCAAACATCGTACGTGGTTCAAGATTGGCAACAAAAAAACACTTTTTTCCTTTAAGTTGGTTTGGTTTATACTGGTCTTTAATTCCTGACAAGATCGTCACAACAGCATAATCTACTCCAAGATCAACAGTAAGTTTTAATAACTTGTTTGATTTCTCAACATTTTCAACTGAAATAATTTTTCCAACCCTAATATCAATTTTTTGGAAATCTGAATATGTGATTAATGGCTTTTTCATATTATTTTGCGTAAATACGATATAAATTACTTCCGATTTTTTCCCATCGAAATATTTTAATCTCACCAATTTCTTTTGTGTTTGAAACGTGAGGACCACCACAAAATTCTTTTGAATAAGTATCTTGTGGTGAGCTTGTCGAACCGCCAATAAAATATACTTTAACCATTTCTGGATATTTTTCACGAAAAAAGGATTTTGCATTTAATTTTAACGCTTCTTCTTTGGGTAAAATTTTTGAAGTGACAGGAAGCGATTCCTTTATTCTATTGTTAATAATATTCTCAACTTTTTTTATTTCTTCTTCAGTTGGTTTTCTGGAAAGATAAAAATCAAATCGTAATCGTTCTCCAGTAATATTTGACCCTTCCTGCCGTACCTCATTTCCAAGAACATCAAAAAGAGCTTGATGGAGAAGGTGAGTGGTGGTGTGATATTTTAGTGTTTGTTTTGATTGATCAGCTAAGCCACCTTTAAATTTTCCTGCTGACGCAGAGCGAGATAGACTTTGGTGTTTAACCATCGCAGAATTAAAGTCAGTTTTTAATTGTACTTCATTGACTTCCTTTCCCCATTTTTTCAAAAGTTCAACTGCAATTTCAAAAGGAAAACCGAATGATTGTTTAAGATTAAACAATGACTTACCGTCAATATTTTTTTGTGTTTGCAGAATTTTGATGCCTTTATCTACTGTCTTTTGAAATAAATATGCTTCGTTTGATATTGATAAAATTATTTTATTTATATCTTGCTTTTCAAAATAAACTGGCTTATAAATATCGATCACATTTTGACAAAGAATAGGGATTATTTTTAATGGGACAATTTTAAGTTCAAGCATTTTCACAACAGCTCTACGAATCAATCTGCGCATTACATATCCTTGTTCTTTATTTGAGGGTTTAATCTCTTCACGTGCCAAAAAAACCGCGGTTTTGATATGGTCTGCAATAATCCGCATTGCCGGTTTATTATTCTCATATTTCATTCCACTTTCTTTGCTGATAATATTAATGGTTGAAACATATAATTGGGTTTGAAATAAATCAATTTGATTTTCAATTGCCATAATTATTCGTTCTAGTCCTCCTCCAAAATCCACATTTACAGAAGGAAGTAAAGAAAATGATCCGTTCTTTTCTTTTTTATATCGCATAAAGACACAATTACCGATTTCAATAAATCGACCACATTCACAATTCGGATGACAAGAATTTCCATATTTTTTATTGTGTGGAACATCTAAGAATTCATAAAAAACTTCTGAAGTTGATCCTCCAGGTTCTCCTGCAGGCATATTATTTGGAACACCTGCCCGAGACCACCAATTTGTTTTTGGCCCATATTTATAGATATGACTTTCACTGATACCCATTTTCTTCCATATTTCAAACGATTCGTTGTCAGAGGGCAAACTATTTTCTTTATCTCCTGAAAATACGGATACATATAATTTTTCTTGAGGAATTAAAAGTTCCTTAGTTAAAAACTCCCAAAGCCAATTTAATTGTTCTTTTTTAAAATAATCACCCAAAGACCAATTTCCCATCATTTCAAAAAAAGTATCATGACGATTGTCTCCAACCTCTTCGATATCTTGAGCACGAAGACAACGCTGAATATTGTATAATCGTTTACCAAGCGGAGACGATTCGCCAAGCAAATAGGGAACAAGTTGTTGCATGCCTGAACCGGTAAAAAGGGTGGTGGGATCATCTTTGGGTATTAAGGGAATCGGGGGAATTTCAATATGATTTTTACTTTTCCAAAAATTGGAAAATTTTTTCCGAAGTTGTTGATGTGTAATTAACATAATGTAAAATTATAGCATTAATCTTTTTTATTATGAACCAAGTAAAAACAATTAATTCGTCTGATAGTCAACAAATAAAAGCACTATTTAAAAAGCTTTACGTTCCTCCGATGAATTCTCACAAAGGTCAAAATGGAAAACTGTTAGTGATTGGAGGATCATCGCTTTTTCACAGCGCCTCAATTTGGGCAGCGGAAATTGCATCATTTTTTGTTGATATGGTGCATTACTCATCAACGATTGAGAATAATCAAATAATGCTAGATTTGAAAAAAAAATTTCAAAACGGAATTGTTGTTCCACGAAGTCAGCTTGATTTATATGTTAAGGAGGATGACGCAATTTTGATCGGACCGGGGATGGTAAGAAATAGTTCAAAGTTCAAAGTTCAAAGTGCAAAGTTACAAAAATACGACTTAAATAATATTATTTCGTTAGCGGATGAGGGGGAGATGACATATCAGTTAGTTAACTACTTAATAAATAATCATCCTGATAAACAGTGGGTGTTGGATGCTGGAGCGTTGCAAATGATGGAAAAAGAATGGCTGCCAAAACTTAGGCAGCCAATTATTACTCCACATCAACAAGAGTTTAAGCGATTGTTTGGTTCAGGTATTAGTAAAATAAAATTGAAAGAAAAAATAAAAGTAGTAGAGCAAATAGCCTTAAAATATCAAACAGTAATTTTACTAAAAGCAATTGTGGATATTATTTCGGATGGAAAAGAAACCTACATGATTCAAGGCGGTAATCCAGGATTGACAAAAGGAGGAACGGGGGACTTGTTGGCTGGTTTGGTGGCAGCTATTTCAACCAAAAATCCTCCACTCCTATCAACATTGTGTGGAAGTCTATTGTTAAAGATGTCAGCTGACCGCTTGTTTTCAAAGCAAAAATATTGGTATAATATAAACAACTTAATTGAAACAGTGCCTCAAGTTTGGGCTGGTTTAATTTGAAAACATTCATGAAAAAAGAAACAGTCGTTGCCGTTATTCTTGGAGTTGGATTTGGCTTAATTGTGGCGGTTTTTATGGTGGTGCGAACACGACCTCAAACAACCCAAAACATAAAAACTATTACCAATTCAATTTCAAACGTACCGACAAAACAAATTAATCAAAGCTTAGTGACCAATCTTGAGATTGTTAGTCCAAAAGATAATGCCGTTATAAAAGATAAGATAGTTACTATAACCGGGAAAGCAACAAAAAATTCAATGATAATTATTCAATCACCTGTTAAAGATATAATAATTAAGAATAAAGAAACAAATTTCAAAGTTGATATGCCGTTATCCTTAGGTGAAAATATCATTCAGGTTAATGTTTATCCTGATGATAAAAACATTCCGTTTCAAAGAAAACAATTACAAGTTTATTACCTAGAAGAATAAATGAAAAAAATATTAACATTAACTATTGTTTTACTAACCTTAGCAAATTTTACGTATAAAGTTACAGCGCAATCTGAAGAGGCAACTTCACCGGCAAAAGCTTCATCATCTGCCGTGATTGAAGTCGATGAAACTATTAAAGCCTTTAAAGAACGCGTTGCTAAAGTAGCGGAATCCGGTAGAAGTGAACAACAGGCATTATCAGGTCGTGTCGTATCTCAAAAAGATAATAAATTGACAGTGTTAAATAATAATAATGAAACTTATTCGGTGACAGTAGAAAAAGATTTAACGATGATTTATTCATTAGTCAATGGAGTTAAAAAAGAAAAGGAATTCGGAGACATTGCAAAAGATGATTATATAATAGTTACGGGTCCAGCGATGGATAAAATTATCAATGCTAACTCAATTTATATTGAAGAACAATACTTATTACAATCAGGCAAAGTGACTGAAATTAACAAAGAAGACTTCTATCTGAATATTCTTAATACTGATAAAGAGAATAATTTGATTGATATTGAAACTTATTCAAAAATATTCTTGATAAACATCAAAACATTGGAAAGTGAAAGAATCGGCTTTTCAAAATTAAAGGTTGGCGACACGGTCCATGTTGTTTATATAAAATCCGTTGCAGCTGATAAAAAAGAAAAACGTTATTCTGCTACACGTATTTTGGTAATTCCTCAAGAATATTTTTTACAGTAAATTAATTTAAAAACTATGCTGTCTTTTTTAAAAAAATGGTTTGATTTTAATGAAAAAGAACTTACAAGGATGGGTAGTATCTTGAAACAGATTAATCAACTGGAACCAGAAATTTCTGAACTTAAAGAAAAAGACTTTATTGAGGAAACTAAAAAATTAAAAGAATCAGTTCAATCGGGTGATAAGAAACTTGAAGATTTGATTCCGCGCTCTTTTGCTCTTGTTCGAGAAGCAGCCAAACGTGTTTTGGGACAGCGTCATTTTGATGTTCAATTGATGGCGGGAATAGCCCTACATGAAGGTAAGATTGCAGAACAAAAGACAGGTGAGGGGAAAACACTCTCCGCAACAACTGCCCTTTATTTAAACGCATTAACCGGAAAAGGTGCGCACTTGGTGACAGTAAATGATTATTTAGCACGGATTGGGACCGGATGGATGGGGCCGGTGTTTGATTATTTAGGAATGACAACAAGCGCGATAATTAGTGACAAATCCTTTATTTATGATAAAAATTACCAAGATAAAGATAGTCAAGATTGGCGATTAACACATCTTCGACCAATTTCGCGTCGAGAAGCGTATTTGGCGGATGTAACATATGGAATTAATAGTGAATATGGTTTTGACTACCTACGTGACAATATGGCAACAAATACCGAGGAAATGGTACAGCGAGGTTTTAATTATGCCATTATTGACGAGGCTGATTCAGTGTTGATTGACGAAGCACGTACGCCTCATATTATCTCTGCTCCATATGACGAAGATACATCAAAGTACTATCGCTATTCACAAGTTATTAAAACATTGAATCCTGCAACTGATTATCTTATTGATGAAAAACAACGAACTGCGAATTTAACAGAGGTTGGAATCATGCGGATTGAAAAAAACCTTGGAGTTGAAAACATATATGAAAAAGACTTTGATACGCTTTATCATCTCGAGGCAGCACTAAAAGCCGATGCATTGTTTAAAAATAATAAAGACTATATTGTCAAAGACGGAGAAGTAATTATCGTTGACGAATTCACCGGTCGTCTTCTGCCAGGACGAAGATTTTCAGAAGGTTTACATCAGGCAATCGAAGCCAAAGAAAACGTGTCAATTCAACGGGAATCAAAAACCTTAGCAACCGTCTCGCTTCAAAATTATTTTAGAATGTATGACAAAATTGCCGGTATGACTGGAACTGCCTCAACCGAAGCAGAAGAATTTCATAAAATATATAAGACAGACGTATTGGTAATTCCAACTAATGTGAAAATGATTCGGCAAGATCATCCGGATATGATCTATAAAACCGAAAAAGCAAAATACAATGCCGTGATTGAAGAAATCGCTAAAAATTACCAAACCGGTCGACCAGTTTTAGTCGGAACGGTTTCAATCGATAAAAATGAATTATTATCACAATTATTGAATAAAAAGGGGATCCCACATCAACTTCTTAATGCAAAAAATCATCTCCAAGAAGCACAGATCATTGCCGATGCAGGAAAAAAAGGGGCCGTAACAATTGCCACAAATATGGCTGGGCGAGGAGTAGATATTATTCTTGGGGGACAGAAAGACGAATTAAAAATTAAAAATTTAAAATTTAAAATTAAAGAACAAGAGGAGTGGCAGAAACAGCATGATGAGGTGGTGAGTTTGGGTGGGTTATATGTAATTGGTACAGAACGACATGAATCACGCCGGATTGATAATCAGTTAAGAGGACGAGCAGGACGACAAGGTGATCCTGGAGAAACACGCTTTTTTGTGGCTCTACAAGATGACTTAATGCGAATTTTTGGTGGAGATCAGATTTCTAAGATTATGACTTTTTTTAATTTTCCTGAAGATCAACCCTTGACTCATTCAATGGTGAGCAAAGCAATCGAACAAGCACAAGTAAAGGTGGAGGGATTTAACTTTGATATCCGTAAACACTTGGTTGATTATGATGACGTCATTAATCGGCAAAGACAGATTCTTTATGGACTACGGAATGATCTAATGAAACAAAATAAGGCTTTGAAATTTAAAGAAGCTTTATTTACAATATTTCAAAAAGAAATTAATCAAATCACACAAACTTTTTTTGTTGCAGAGGACGAACCATCAAATGAACAGAAAGATCTTTTTTCAAAAGAAATCAACATGATTCTTCCAATTGATACTCAAAAAATGCAAGAGATGATTCAAAAAAATAACGCAGAAATAATTAGTGATGAATTAAATCATATCCTTGAACAAGTTTATGTAGAGCAGCAAAAAAAACATGGACAAGGATTATGGATTAATGTCGTTGGAATGATTTGTTTGTCAACAATTGATAAATATTGGACTGATCATTTGACGGCAATTGAAGATTTGCGAGAAGGAATAAATTTGCGTGGTTATGCACAGATGGACCCGTTAGTGGAGTATAAAAATGAAGCTTTTAAAATGTTTGAAAAACTGATTAATGATATAAATTATGAAATAACACGTCGAATTTTTCGAATAGAAATTAATATTAAAGATAAAATGACGATGGAAATGAAAGAAACAGCTCCGATTTTACAAAAACCAGGGATAACTTATCGTTCAGCATCCGCTATTGACCCTTTCACGCAAAAACAGCAAAAACAAAACGAAACTGTACAAGTAGATAATACGGTTAATATACCTACGAATACTAATGCTCAACCTGTTGTGAGCAATATTGGTTTCAAAGTGACCTTACCAGGGCAGACAAAAAAACAACCCGGTCGCAATGATCCCTGTTGGTGTGGAAGCGGAAAAAAGTATAAGAAGTGTCATTACCCGAATTGAAATGAAAGACTCTAATCAATCAAAAACCTATTTATTGGTTGTAATAACTGCATTAATTGGTGGAAGCGTTCCGGTTTTTATGAAGATAATTTTGACGATTATTCCTCCCTTTAGTTTTACAATAATACGTTTTTTATTAGCAGTAATCGTTTTAATTCCACTAGTCTCAATTAAAAAGCTTTTAAATAAAGATATCAGTAAAATTATTATTGTTTCGTTGTTTGCAACAATTAATATTATTCTTTTTTCTTTGGCAATACGAATAACGTCGGCATCTATTTCCCAGATAATTTATACAACTGTCCCGATTTTTTCATTAATACTTTCAAAAACATTACTTCATCAACAGATAAGATTAAAAACAGTTTTTGGGATTCTTTTAAGTTTAGGAGGTGTTTTATTGATAATTACTCTTCCTATACTTGAAAAAGCAACTACTTTGCAATCCAATTTAATTGGGAATTTTATGATTTTAATAGCGGCAATGTCTTATGCCTTATACGGAGTTTTATCAAAACCAATGCAAAAGCATTATAAACCTTTAGAAATAACAATAATGTTTATTTTTGTGACTTTATTTAGTCACATAATAATCGCTATCCCAGAAATAAAGATGATAAATCATTGGTATTTGAATCTGAATATCGTTTTAATAGGTTCAGTATTATATGTTGGTTTATTAGGTACGGCTTTTTATTACCTGTTGACGCAGTTTGTGATTAAAAAATTAAGTCCAGTTATTGCATCTACAATTTTATATTTACAGCCTGGCGCGACAATATTCTGGGCAGTGTTGCTATTGCATGAAACCATCACCCCTTTTTTTGTTTTCGGGACAATAATAACCTTATTTGGTGTATGGTTAACTAACAAATAAAATTTATGATAATTAAGGTAAAAGTAAAACCTCAATCAAAAAAAGAAAGTATTGAAAAAATTTCAAACAATGCGTATCAAGTTTTTTTACACGAAATACCGGAAAAAGGAAAAGCAAATAAAACCTTAATTAAATTATTAGCTGATTATTTTGATATTAGTGTTTCTCGAATAATAATTATGAGTGGATTTAAAAGTCGAAATAAAATATTAAGTATTGATAATTAATTTTATATTACTCACATTTATTCCATAATCCGCGTTTGTTTTCGCGCGCCTCTGTTTCGGCTTCAATAAATTGTTTTGCATATTTGACATCAGGAGGAAAGGTGGATGCATGAGCAAAACCTTGGCGGACTAGATAGTCATTAACAAAAATTGCAGAGTCGGAACTATCGTCTGTATTAACCCAAACATAACGTAATAATCGTTTATAATGATCAACATTAGAAATATCTCTTTCCATAATAATATTTTTCCCTTCTACTATCTTTTGATTCGCAACTTTAGCTTCTTCACCAAAACACTGAACTTTTATCTGTGGATGATGAAGTTCCGGTGTGTCAATGCCAATATAGCGCAGGTGGCTTTGGTCGTTTAAAATAATTGTATCACCATCAATCACAGCAACCACTTTGCTTACATTTTTAATTGGAGTAGGAAATATTTTTATGACCTCATTGTTTTTAAGATTAATTTTGGTCGAAGAATTTTGTTGAGTGATTGTTTGATAAATAAGATATATAACAAACAAACATAAACTGACAAATTTTTTGTTGATTTTCATAAAGAAAATCAAGATAATAAATAATTACATTTCTTGATTAGCCTATACTAAACAATGTTATTGCGATCCCGAGCGTAGTCGAGGGAGAAGCAATCCCGATAAATATAGAATGTCTTATTGGTAACGACCTGCCTGCCGGCAGGCAGGGATTGCCACGTCAGCCCGCTAAGCGGGCTTCCTCGCAATGACAAATTTTATTCAAAACAAACTTATCTGATCTACTTGTGGTTTAGTGGATTTTTTTGTGGCGATGTTTTTTTTAGTATTTGGATAAATTCGATTAACTAGTCCAAACATTTCAAACTTAAGTAAATATTTTTTCAAAGAATCATTAAAGCCGGTAAATAAAGTTTTCTTAATATCATATTCCATCTCAACATCTGTTTTGATTAATGCTAATTGTTTTGCTAATAGAATTGATTTTTTACAATCAATAATAATTTGACGGGTTTTATCTTTAACTTTGGTAAGATGATTAAAAAGATTCTCGATTGTTTGAAACTGATTAATTAACAACGTAGCGGTTTTTGGACCAATTCCCTTAGCCCCTAAATAATTATCTGCAGGATCACCCATCAACGCTTTAAAATCTGGAATTTGATTTGGAGATATTCCAAGTTTCTTTACAACAGCGGGTGTATCCATCAGTGCGAGATTAGACAACCCAAGTTGTGGTGCAATCACCATAATATCATCATCAACCAGTTGTAATAAATCTTTATCCCCTGATAATATCAAAGCTTTTATATTATCTTCAGACGCCTTTCTTGCCGTTGTTCCAATTATATCGTCTGCTTCAAAACCATCTTTTTCAATATGAAAAATTTGACCTTGATCTAGGGCGGATTTTATTGTAGGAATTTGGATAATAAAATCATTATCGATTTTTGGTCGTTGAGCTTGATATTTGTTATATAAAATATTTCGAAAAGTTGGAGCTGGTGTATCAAAACAAACAGTTAAATGCGTTGGTTTGAAATCATTAGTAACTTTATAAAGCATTGAAAAAAAACCGTAAAGAATATTAGTCGGAACGCCGGATCGAGTTTTAAAAGCGGGAATAGCATGAAACGCCCGGTGCATGATTGCATTGCCATCGATAATTAAAGATGTGTTCATTATCCGTTAATGTTTTTTATCGAGTAAAAGTAAATTTTTTTTAGTTTTAACACCAACAATTTTTTCAAATTCATCTTGATCAAGACCTTCTTTATCTAAAAGCGCTTGCGCAACTTTATCCAATAATTTCTTTTGTTTGCTAATTATTGCAACTGCTAATTCATAACTCGTCATAACAATAGTTTTTATTTCTTGATCAATTTTAGCCATCATCTCTTGGGAAACACTATTTTGTTCCCAATATGATTTTCCCCATTCAGTCACATCCCGATTTGGTCCGTAATTAACCGGTCCAAGTGTGCTCATTCCGTATTCAACTACCATTGCTCTAGCGATTGCCGTTGCTTGATCAAAGTCATTAGCGGCACCGGTGGTAATTTCTTTAAACATTACATTCTCTGCTGCCCGTCCTCCCATAGTAACTGTGATACGTTCAAGGAGATGACTTCTAGTTTCATGAAGCTTATCTTTGTCCGGTGGGATTAAAGTATAACCCAATGTTATGCCGCGGGAAACAATCGAGATGCGGTGCACCGGATCAGTGTGGGGAAGGAAATGAGATACAATAGCATGACCGGCTTCATGATAAGCTGTTAGTTGATGATCTGCTTTAGTTTGCAAGCGTTTTTTTTCCGGACCTAATTTAACTTTTATAGCCGCTTCTTCAAGATCTTCCATGGTGATTTTTTCTTTAACATTTCGCGCTGCATAAATCGCAGCCTCATTAAGCATATTTTCAAGGTCAGCTCCGGAATAACCAACCGTACGTTTCGCGATCTTATCCCAATTAACAGCGTTAGTGAAAGGTTTATTTTTAGAATGAATTTTAATAATTTCTTTTCGGCCTGTCACATCTGGATAATCAACCAAAATTCTTCGATCAAATCTTCCTGGTCGCATCAAAGCCGTATCTAACATATCTCCGCGATTGGTGGCGGCAATAACAACTACTTGTTCGGTTGGATTAAATCCATCCATTTCAACCAATATTTGATTTAATGTCTGCTCGCGTTCATCGTGTGACGGCATCATTCCTACAGATCGTGAACGCCCAATCGCATCAATTTCATCAATAAAAATAATTGACGGAGCACTTTTTTTAGCAGTACTAAAAAGATCGCGAACACGGGCCGCTCCAATACCAACAAGCATTTCCATGAACTCTGATCCTGCAATAGAAAAGAAAGGAACATTAGCTTCACCTGCAACAGCCTTAGCAAGCAGGGTTTTTCCACAACCTGATGGACCAACTAACATTACGCCTTTTGGAGTTCGCGCCCCAAGTTTTTTATATTTTTCTGGATGTTTTAAAAAGTCTACAACTTCTTTAAGTTCTATTTTGGCCTCATCAACGCCGGCAACATCCACGAAGGTAGTTTTTGGAAGGTCCTTATTAAAACGTTTGACGCGTGCTTGTCCAAAAGAAAATACCGAATCTTGCGCGCCTTTTGCTTGACGAAAAAGAAAAAGGAAAAATACTACCATCAAAATTGTTGGAACGACATTACTGACCAAATTCATCAATCCGCTTGAACCTTGAGTATCTTTGACGATTGTATTGACAGAGTCAGGGTTAATATTTGAGTCATTTAAGATTTTTCGGAAACTATCTCCGGTTTCTTTATATGAAATAGCCATTGATTCGTTTTTATAATATGCCAGAATTTTATTGTCAATTACTTCAATTTTATTAATTTTACTGGCGCGAATATCTTGAAGTATTGTTGCAATTGGTTTTTCAGGGAGAATTTGTTTAACTTCTTTGGAAATCGAACGGAAAAGATAGGAGAAAAATAATACTGAAAAAATGATTATAAAAATGCTCCTTATATTCAAATTCAGTTTAAATTGCGCAATTTTGTTAATTGGTTGATTATTTTTTTTATTAGCCATAACGATTATTCTAACAGATTTTTGGTAGAATAAGAACGGAAAATTAAGTTAAAAGACAGATAACAAATTAAATAACCAATATTCAATGATTAATGATCAATCAACTCTCAATTTTAAATACTCAATTAATTATTAAGAATTGATGATTGATAATTGATTGAAACTTGAAAATTAATCATTGATAATTACTTCGCCTTATGAGGACTTTATTATTAAATAAAAACAATCACTCCATCATTATAAACGAAGCCTGTAAAATACTTTCCTCCGGTGGTTTGGTGGTTTTTCCATCAGATACAGTTTATGGATTACTTGTTGACGCAACAAACAGACAGGCGATTGATAAATTAATTGCAGTAAAAAATCGACCATTTGGAAAAGCAATTTCGATTTTTGTTGATAGCTGGAAGATGTTTGAGAAATATGTTGAAGTAACGATTTCACAAAAACAAATTTTATCTGAGATATTACCCTGTGCGTTTACTGTAATATTACCGTCAAAACATCAAGTTGATCGTAGGTTGGAATCAGAAAAACATACATTGGGTGTACGCTTAGTTAAATATCATTTAATAAATCAACTAGTTAAAACGTTCGGAAAACCACTTACGGCGACCTCTGCGAATCTATCCGGAAAACAACCGCATTATCATTTAGACACCTTTCAAAAAGAATTAAGCGTAAAAAAAAATAAGCTGATTGATTTAGCAGTTGATGGAGGAAAATTACCAAGAAATAGACCATCAACAGTGATTGATTTGACTAAACCAGAAATAAAAATTCTCCGCGTCGGAGACAAATTAATAAATAAGCAGGATATTTATATAAGTAAAAGTGAAAAAGATACAAAAAAAATTGCGCAATTAATTTTTAATCAAAACAAAACAAAAACAGTTAATAAACCACTAGTGTTTATTTTATCCGGTGAACTTGGCGCAGGTAAAACCGTTTTTATTAAAGGAATAGGTGAAAAACTTGGAATAAACAATATTATTTCGCCAACATATACGATTGCCTATGAATATCCAGTTAAAGATAAATACTTCAATAAACTATCGCATTTTGACTTGTATCAGATCGATAGTATTCTCGATTTAAAACAAATTGGTATAAAAGAAGTATTACAACCTAGAAATTTACTAATGTTTGAATGGGGAGAAAAAGTCGGTGATTTAATCAGTCTAATAAAAGAACGTGCAAAGATAATATATGTCAACATAGAATATATTACAGAATACTCAAGAAAATTAAAAGTTTCATCTGATTCATGAAAATCTTAGCAATTGATACATCTGCAGATGAAACAGCTGTTGCAGTGGTTGAAGGAAGAAGAATTCTTAGTAGCGTAATTTATTCTCAAATTCAGATTCACAAGCAGTGGGGAGGAATTTATCCGACCTTAGCCAAGCGAGCACATGAAGAAAGGATTGACGAAGTAATAAATAAGGCGTTAAAAAAATCAAAAATCCAAAATCCCAAATTCCAAATTGATGCAGTTGCCGTTACTCAAGGACCAGGACTGGCAATTGCTCTTGAGGTAGGAATTCGTAAAGCAAAAGAATTAGCAGTAAAGTATCAAAAACCTTTAATTGCGGTAAATCATTTGGAAGGACATCTATATTCTTGCTTTGCACAAAACAGTAATGGTAAACCGACCTATGAAATAAAATTTCCATATTTAGGTTTAATTATCTCCGGTGGACATACTCAAATTGTCTTGATAAAAAACCATTTACAATACCACGTTCTAGGAGAAACTCAAGATGATGCGGCAGGTGAAGCGCTTGATAAGACAGCTAAACTTTTGGGATTGGGATATCCCGGAGGACCGGTGATTGAACGTTTTGCTCAAACAGTAAATCAAGCGGATAAATACCATTTTCCCAGACCAATGCTGCAATCGAAAAACCTAGACTTTTCTTTTTCCGGTTTAAAAACCTCTTTTTATTATTATGTTAGAGAACTTCCGGAGAAAGAAAAAATCAAAATGATCAAATATCTTGTCAGTTCTTTTCAAGAAGCCGTATTTGACGTGATTGTTCAAAAAACCGAATATGCCATTGAACAAACGGGAATATTAAATATTATTGTTGGTGGGGGAGTTTGCGCTAACCTATATCTAAGAAAATTATTGCGTAAAATGATTAGAAAAAATAACGGAACAGTTATTTTCCCTCCATTTAAATACCTAGCTGGGGATAATGCAGCAATGATTGGAATCGTTGCCGGTTATAAAGCAAGAGCCAATCAGTTTGTTAAAAACTCAGATCATCTTGATCGTGTGACAAGGATGAGTTTGTAAAAACCGTCTTTGCAAAGTCAATGTTACTCTCGTATATTCCCTTTTTTATTTCCTAATATTCCGTTG